>Ga0136611_10000006_pt1 | contig 140327 bp, 124 predicted proteins | sample AntDrymUQ2232306_2_FD_106645 | JGI IMG/M metagenome (GOLD analysis project Ga0136611, IMG submission 106645) | Polar desert sand microbial communities from Dry Valleys, Antarctica - metaG UQ223 (23.06) | ecosystem: Environmental > Terrestrial > Soil > Desert | place: Antarctica: Dry Valley... | reverse complement strand
GTAACACGCAACCTGAGCGTTGGTATAGCTTTGGATTGTAAAGCCAACTATCGTTTTCAAATCTTGATTGCATTTTCGATTTTCATAAAATTGCGCCGCTGTTTGTTACACGAGATGTCGAACTACTTATTAACTCCAACGCCGTTGATAACACGGTGGTTCTGCGCATTATCAACGGCTAACAAAGAACCAGGGTCCTGCTGCTCCCGGTTCTGACGACTGACGACTGACGACTGACGACTGACTCAGCCGGTGATGGTGGCGCTGACGGTTTCGCCCCAGGCGCCGACGCAACGGATATGGCGAAGCGGTAAGATTTTGCCACAACACGGCTAAAATACGCAAAATGCACCCGGAAAACCAAGCTGTGCAATCAGAGAAGAATCTTGTGCCGACAGAAAAGAAGCCTGCGCCGACCCTTTGCGATGCTGCGCCGACTCCGCGCACTCGTGCGCCGACCGTTTGCAATGCTGCGCCGACCGTTTACACTGCTGCGCCGACTCCGCGCACTTGTGCGCCGACAGTTTGCACTGCTGCGCCGGCCGCTTTCACCGCCGCGCGTGCCGGCCCACGTCGCACTCGGTGTCGTTACCTTTCTAGAATTTTGCCGCCAATAGCACTGTATATTCGGCACTGGCTCGGATAGCTATAATTGAACTAATTGAAACGGATCGTTCGCGGGATTGATTTTCGAAATCGATTTTGCGTAAATAGTCGTATCCCGTTTCAAAATCAGGTTTTCCCGCTTAGGCGTTATGCACGAATTTACAGATGAAATGCCGTCGGATATCGAGCGTTTTCCGATGGTGCCCATTCGCGATGTAGTCATCTTTCCTTTTACAAAAGTTGCGTTTAAGATCGGCCGGCCGAGCTCGGTGCGGGCACTGGAACGCGCGATGACCGGCGAGCGCAGCATTTTTCTCGCGACTCAGCACGACGCTTCGGTAGATGAGCCGACCGCGGATCAAATCTATTCGGTTGGGACGATCGGGCGTATCGTTCAGGCGCAGCGGCAGGACAACGGGCAAATCAAAGTGGTCGTCGAGGGGCGTGAGCGCGGGCGTTCGGTGCGCGTTGAGACCGATGCCGAGGGAATGATGTACGCGCAAGTGCGGCGCGTTAATGCGACGGACGAATCCGGGTATCGAACCGATGGGCTGCTGCAGAGAATTCACTCGCTGGTCGAGCAATTCTTACGCGTTTCGCCGGATGCATATACCGACGCTTTGAATGCGAGTCTGCGCGGAGTCTCGGCCGCACAGATAGCGGACTCGATGTCCTCGCATCTACGGATCACAGTAGAAGACAAACAGAATCTGCTTGAAACTTTTTCGGTGCAGGAGCGCCTGCACAAACTGATCGAGGTTCTCGAAGGCGAGATAGAAAAACGACAACTTGACCGCAACATCCATTCGCGGACTAAGAAGGCCATGGACAAGCACCAGCGCGAGTACTATCTCAACGAACAGATTAAGGCGATCCATAAGGAGCTCGGCCGCAAAGACGAGAAGGCAGAGCTCGAGGACCTGAAAGCGAAAATTGTCGAGGCAGGAATGTCCGAAGAGGCACAGGACAAGGCGATGCAGGAATTTGCTCGTCTCGAAGCGATGCCGCCGATGTCAGCCGAAAGCACGGTCAGCCGCAACTACCTCGACTGGCTCGTAAGTGTGCCGTGGAAGAATGCGTCGGAGGAGATCGAGGACATTGCCGAGGCGGAGAAGACGCTCAATGTCGATCACTACGGACTCGATAAGATCAAGGAACGCATCCTCGAATTTCTGGCGGTTCGCCAGCTTGTAAAGAATCCGAAGGGAACTATCCTGTGCTTCGTTGGAGCGCCCGGCGTAGGAAAAACCTCGCTCGGTAAATCGATCGCGAATGCGACGGGGCGAAAGTTTGTGAGGCTCGCCCTCGGCGGCGTTCATGACGAGGCCGAGATTCGTGGGCACCGACGCACCTATATCGGCTCGATGCCGGGGCAGATCGTGCAGTTGATGAAACGCGCGGGAACGACCAATCCCGTAATACTGCTCGACGAGGTGGACAAGCTCGGCCGCGATTATCGCGGCGATCCAAGCGCGGCGTTACTCGAGGTGCTCGACCCTGAACAGAACAACACGTTCCGGGACCATTATCTCGACGTCGACTACGACCTCTCGCGAGTATTCTTTATTGCGACCGCCAACGTGCTTCATACTATCCCGCCGGCGCTGCAGGATCGCCTCGAGATCCTCCATCTCTCGGGCTACACGGAGCGCGAGAAGCTGGAAATCGCTAAGCAGCACCTGATTTCGAAGCAATGCGAGAATTCGGGCATCGACGCGGAAAAAGTTAAGTTCACGGACGATGGTATTCTCGAGACGATCCGCCACTACACTCGCGAGGCCGGCGTTAGAAATCTCGAACGCGAGATCGGGTCGTGTCTGCGTAAAATCGCCCGAAAGTATGTCGTGTCCGCGGAGAAGGAAGGCTTTAAGGTTGTCATCGATGCGGAGAAGGTGCAGGAGCTGCTGGGCACGATTCGCTTCCGTAAACAGGACATAGCTCGCTCGAGCGAAATTGGCCTGGTTAACGGGCTGGCTTGGACCGAGGTGGGCGGCGACGTGCTGCAGGTCGAGGCGACGCTCGTCAAGGGAAAAGGCGAGGTCACTCTTACCGGTAAGCTCGGCGAGGTAATGCAGGAATCGGCCAAAGCGGCTCTCACGTGTGTCAAGACCCGAGCGGAAGAACTGGGCATCGATCCCACGGACTTCCGAGAGAAAGACCTCCATGTGCACGTGCCTGAAGGCGCGATTCCGAAGGACGGGCCCAGTGCCGGCATCACGATCGCGACGGCAATGGTCTCAGCGCTGACGCGCCGCGCAGCCCGTCACGATGTCGCAATGACAGGCGAAATCACGCTCCGCGGAAAAGTGCTTCCAATTGGCGGCATTAAGGAAAAGCTGCTCGCGGCACATCGCTTCGGCCTTCGAACAATCATTCTCTCAAAAGAGAACGAAAAAGACCTTGTCGATATACCGGACGAGGTCCGCGAAGAGCTGACCATTCATACCGTCGATCGGATCGACGAAGTGCTCGACATCGCGCTCTTAAAGCCTGACGTGGTCGATGTAATTCCACCCACGCCCTGGGCGTCCGAAGCCATCGTTCCGGATATTGCCACTTCTTTAGAATAGGCTGCCGAGGGCCACCTTAGTCGGGACGTGAGGTCAGTTCATCACGATCCGCCCTTCTTTCTCTATGAAGATCACATCGGCCGAATTCCTAAAAAGTGCTTTTACACGGAGGGACTGGCTGGTCGATGGCAGGCCGGAGATCGCGTTTCTCGGGCGCTCGAATGTGGGGAAATCCTCGCTGATTAACTCCCTCGTGGTACGCCGCGGGCTGGCACGCACGTCAAACACTCCGGGCCGCACCCAGAGCATTAACTTTTTCGTCGTCAATGACCGCTACGTCTTTGCGGACCTGCCCGGCTACGGCTATGCGAAGGTTTCAAAGGCGATGCGAGCGGACTGGGGCACGATGGCGGAGGAGTACTTATCCGACAGAACCGAGCTTGCTCTCTGCATCCAATTGGTCGACGCGAGGCATCCGCCGTCTACGCTCGACATCCAGCTAAACGAATGGCTTCGCTTCAATCAAAAACCTTTTCTAGTCGTTGCAACTAAAGCCGATAAGTTGTCAAATAACGAGTTGTCGCGTTCTGCAAAAACGATTGAAAATACATTGCCGGACAGTCAACTCATATTGTTTTCGGCCACCTCAGGACGGGGACGAGAAGAGGTCTGGCAGGCTATTGCGGCGTCGTCGAATAAAACTGGATTTTATTAGTTGATTTATCACACTCGATGTTGTAAATATAAGGTATCCCTTTAATTTCGGGGCGCGCGAGAAAGTTCTTGGCTCGTTTTCTTGTACTACTGCAACAATCCGTACGCTTTGGCATTCGACGTGCCCTTCGAGCGCTTCATGCGCGTTTAACTAATTCAGACATTCCGTAAACTGCATCAACAAAATAATCTTTCTCTCCCGACCTAAATCACATGGCAACCAAACCTTCAACTGGCCGCGGGGCCAAAACTTCAAAGCCTGATGAGGCTGTCTCGGATCTTCCGGCCGACGAAAACGAAATCTCGAACGGTAATGGTGAGGCTGCTCAGGCTTCGCCGGCCTCGAAAGACGGCGACGGTAAGCTAAACTTGGCTGCTCTCAAAGAGATGTCGATCAGCGAGCTGACACATATCGGCCGCGAGATGGGTGTCGAGGGTGCAACAGGGCTCCGGAAACAGGAGCTCATATTCAAGCTTCTGGCGGCCCAAACCGAAAAGAGCGGACTAATTTTCTCCGAGGGCGTGCTGGAAACGCTGCCCGATGGTTTTGGATTTCTACGTGCGCCGGAATACAACTACCTTCCGGGCCCTGACGATATTTACGTCTCGCCATCGCAGATCCGCAAGTTTGACCTGCGGACTGGCGACACGGTCTCGGGACAGATTCGCCCGCCGAAGGAAGGAGAGCGCTACTTCGCACTCATCAAGGTCGAGGCGATCAACTTCGAGGCCCCCGAACATTCGCGCGAAAAAATCTTCTTTGACAATCTGACGCCCCTCTATCCTGACGAGCAGCTTCGAATGGAGATCGACAACGACCCCGAACTCATCGCGGCGCGCGTGATAGATCTCGTCACGCCCATCGGTAAGGGTCAGCGTGCGTTGATCGTTGCTCCGCCGAGAACGGGTAAGACGATGCTGCTGCAGACGATCGCAAATTCAGTAACGCAGAACCATCCGGAAGTTACCCTAATCGTACTGCTCATCGACGAGCGACCTGAGGAAGTAACCGACATGCAGCGCAGCGTCAAGGGCGAGGTGATTTCGTCCACCTTTGACGAGCCGCCGACGCGTCACGTACAGGTCGCGGACATGGTAATCGAAAAGGCGAAACGCCTGGTCGAGCACAAGCGGGATGTTGTTATTCTTCTGGATTCGATCACGCGCCTGGCGCGGGCACATAACTCGGTCGTTCCTCCGTCTGGAAAAATTCTCTCAGGTGGTATCGATTCAAACGCGCTGCAGCGTCCAAAACGGTTCTTCGGAGCGGCACGCAATATCGAAGAAGGCGGTAGCCTGACAATCATCGCGACCGCGCTAATCGATACCGGTTCGCGCATGGACGATGTGATTTTTGAGGAGTTCAAGGGAACGGGTAACTCCGAGATTCACCTCGATCGCAAACTATCGGACAAGCGTCTTTTCCCGGCGATCGACCTGCAGCGATCCGGTACTCGAAAGGAGGAGTTGCTGCTCGGGAAAGAGGACCTTAATCGTGTGTGGGTTATGAGGCGCGTCCTCAATCCTCTTTCGCCCGTCGAGCAAATGGAAGTCGTCCTCGAACGCCTCGGCAAGACGAAGACAAACACGGAATTTCTCGCGTCGATGCAGACCTAGGCAGTTTTTAGTTGTTGGTGGTCAGTTGTCAGTGGTTTCGGTCAGGGAGTTCTGATCACTGTCCACAGACGCCTGGCCGCTTTTCTTATGCGTGTAGCCGTAATTTCAGCCGAGGCAGTTCCATATTCGAAGACGGGTGGGCTCGGCGATGTGGCCGGTGCATTGCCGAAGGCGCTTAAGCAAATCGGGGTCGATTCGCTCCTGATCACGCCCTGCTATCTTCAGACAAAAGGCGAGTATCTCTGGAAAATAGCTATCGACGATCTTTGGGTCACCTGGCGTGGCAAGCCGTATCACGCTAGGGCCTTCTACAGCGAGGCGAATGGATCGCCGACTTTCCTGATCGACGCACCATCCCATTTCCACCGCGATTCCATATATGGATATGCGGAAGATTATGAGCGATTCGCATTCTTTAACCACGCTGCTCTCACCCTGTTAGAGAGAATTGGAAAGCCACCGGATATTATTCACCTGAATGACTGGCACTGCGGATTTGCCGCCGTTGAATTGGCCGCTAGACGTCGCAGCGAGGTACGCTGGCAGCGGACACGGACGATCTTTTCGATCCACAACATCGCCTATCAAGGCGGCTTCGGGATGGGCCAGTTGTACGATCTGGGCTTTCATTCCGACTTTGCGCGAAGCGCATTTAATTTCAATGGTTACGCCTCCGCGATGAAAGCGGGTCTCGAAGTATCCGACGTGCTCTCGACGGTCTCGAAACGCTACGCACGCGAAATCCAAACGGCTGAATTTGGGCATGACCTCGATTGGCTCACGCGGCTACGCGCGGAGCGACTGATCGGTATTACCAACGGAGTCGACTATGAGGTCTGGAATCCGGAGTCGGATCCGGAGCTTCCTGCCCATTTCTCTGTGAACGATCTGTCAGGAAAGAGTGAGTGCAAACGCGTCCTGCTCGAGCAATTCAGCCTGCCGAATGATCAGGACCGTCCGATCTTCGCTAGCGTTACCAGACTGACGTCACAGAAAGGCGTCGAGCTGATTCGCGAAGCTGCGGGCGAGATTCTCGCATTGGGCGGCTTTTTCATTGCGCTTGGATCGGGCGAAAAGGAGTCCGAAAAATTCCTGCAGGCCTTGCGCGACTATGCCCCGCAGCGGGTCGGAGTTTATGTTGGATATAATGAGAGCCTTGCGCATTTGATCGAAGCCGGCGCGGATATGTTTCTAATGCCTTCGCATTTTGAACCCTGCGGGCTGAATCAGATGTACAGTCTGCGCTACGGAACGGTTCCTGTCGTTCGCGCGGTCGGAGGACTCGACGACACCGTGGAGAATTGGGACGCAATTACGCAGGGCGGTAACGGTTTCAAATTTCGTGAGTACTCCGTCTCCAAATTTTTGGAAAAGATCTACGAGGCTCGCTATGCCTACGCGGACAAGAAAGGGTGGACAAAGATTCAACAGAACGGAATGTCGGTCGATAACTCCTTGCAGAATGCCGCGAGAAATTACGTCGAACTTTATAAGTTCGCGTTGAATTGACGATGCCGCCAATGAAGAGAAAGATTCTCTACATAGAACGGAAGGCTCAGGGTTTTTTTAGCATCGAGAAGGTTTTCCGGCAGGTCGCCCTGAGCCTGAACCGCGATCGATTTGAGAGCGATTTCGTCCAGGTCGGCTACGGCTCGGGTCTGCCAGGCATAACCAAGAATCTGAGAACCTTCGCGGCGGGCGAGGCCGACATTTACCATATCACTGGCGATATTACGTATATGGCTCTGGTGCTGCCACCGGAGCAGACGGTGCTGACTGTTCACGATTTGACTATCCTGCGGTATAGGTCGGGACTGCGTCGTTGGATTCTAAAGAAGTTGCTATTTGACCTGCCGGTTCGGCGCGCGAGGTATGTGACTACGATTTCGCAATCCGTAGCACGAGAGATCGTCGACGTTACAGGATGCGATAAGCCGAAAATTCGTGTAATTCAGAATCCTGTCGACGAAGCGTTTAGAGCCGAGAAGAAAGCCGCTTTTAATCGAGAGCGGCCAAACATTCTACAGGTCGGGGCCCTGCCCTATAAGAATCTAATGAACGTTATTCGAGCTCTCGAGGGCCTGAGCTGTCGACTGACGGTAATCGGCGAATTAGATGACGAGACCGTAAATCTGCTTGAGGAAAAAAGGATTGACTACGCGAACGAGTCGAGACTCTCCGATGATGCTGTCCGTGAGCACTACCGAACGGCCGACATCGTTACGTTTTGTTCGGCATACGAAGGGTTTGGTCTTCCGATTATCGAAGCCCAGGCGATGCGAACCGCCGTCGTGACAAGCGATCTCGAGCCGATGAAAAGTGTGGCCGGTGATGGTGCCCTGCTTGTCGATCCTAATGATCCGCGGGCCATTCGACGCGCTATCGATCAGCTGATCAAGGACGATGGAACCCGTGAGGCTCTTATTGAGAAAGGTTTCCGGAATATAGAGCGATTTCGTGCTGACGCTGTCGCCGACGAGTACGCGGCATTATACGAGGAAGTAATTGCGAATCGCCAGATCGACTGATCCTCGCCAGACGTGCTTCAATTGTTTTTTTATGATCATTGTCATCATCGGCGCCCAGTGGGGCGATGAAGGAAAGGGGAAAGTCGTCGATTTGCTCGCAGATCGATTCGATATCGTGGCGCGATATCAGGGCGGCCATAATGCGGGACATAGCGTCTACGTGCAGGACAAGGCCTTTGTTCTGAGACTGTTACCGTCGGGGATCATCCACGCGGATAAGATCTGCGTCCTGGGCAACGGTATGGTAATCGACCTAACCGCATTCTTCGAAGAGGTCGACCAGATTAGTGAGAAAGGTATCAGCGTGACGCCGGATCGGCTGAAAGTTTCGTCACGGGCGCACCTGATAATGCCGTATCACCGCGCCCTTGATCACACCTCAGAGGAGCGCCTAGGTAACGAAAAGATTGGCACTACTCTGCGGGGAATCGGGCCGGCCTATGAGGACAAGGCAGGGCGTCGAGGCATCCGCGTTGCAGACGCTCTTTCGCCGGAACTATTAAAGCTCCGAGTTGAGCGAAATCTCGAAGAGGCGAATCGCATCATCGCGTTATTCGGTCAGCAACCGTTGCGTGCAGACGAAATCCTGGCCGAGGTCTCGCCGTTGATTGAGCGTCTGCATCCCTTTGTAACCGAGACTTCGCACTTTTTTGCTGAGGCCCGCAAGGCGAACAAAAAGATATTGCTCGAAGGAGCGCAGGCTACGCTTCTGGACGTCGATCACGGTACCTATCCGTATGTTACGTCCTCTAATCCAACGTCTGGCGGCGCATCTGTCGGCGCGGGAATTCCGCCCCACCATATCACGGGCGTGCTTGGCATCGTGCGTACCTACGCTACGCGAGTCGGCGAGGGACCGTTTCCGACCGAGATGCTGGACGATGAAGAAACGATGGCAAATCTAATCCGCGAGCGCGGCAATGAATATGGGTCAGTAACCCGACGCCCGCGACGGTGCGGCTGGTTCGACGCGGTCGCGACACGCTATGCGGCGGAGCTGAATGGATTCGACTCCGTAGCGCTCACAAAGCTCGACGTACTGGACGCTCTCGACGAGGTCAAGGTTTGTGTCGCCTACGAGATCGAAGGCCGGCCCATCGACACATTTCCGGCGGTGTCTAAAGAGCTTCGTTCTATCAAACCCGTGTATGAGACTCTGCCTGGATGGAAAAGTGAGACGCTTGGAATCACTGAGTTTCGCGAACTTCCGAAGAACGCTCGCAGATATGTGGAATCTCTCTCGGAGCGAATCGGCGTAGAGATCGGCCTCATCTCAACGGGGCCGGAACGCGATCAAACTATTATCCTAAAAGAGTCCGTGATGGAAGGATGGTTTCACTAACCGCGGACGCGCGCTGACGACGGTTGATGAATCTGAAACGTACCATTTTCCATTCACCAGCCCCTCATTGTAGAATTGACCTCGTGGTCCGATAGCTCAGTCGGTAGAGCAAATGGCTTTTAACCATTGGGTCCCAGGTTCGAGTCCTGGTCGGATCACCATCTTCTAGAGGGCAGTCTCGACAGGCTGCCCTTTCTCAGATCGAGTCGACGACATCACTGACGTTGCTTTGGCTTCGCTTGCACCGCTGGCTGGGTTTCAGCACCCACAATGTAGCTATCGCGCGACCGGACAATCAGGTTCGGCCGATCAACGCGGACCCGTATCTGCTTGCGCTGGCCGATTTTGCCTTCGTCCGCAGGCACGTAGCCGATGTTGTACTGCCGGCGTAGCTCTTCCGCGATTCCCTCGAATGCGGCCTTCAGTCCGCCCGGCGTGTTTTCAGGCTGGAAAACGCGGCCGCCCGTGTACAGGGCAAGTTCCTCAAGATACCTTTTTCCCAGGGCGTACTCCTCCTTCGACTGTCCAAGCGGATCGCGAAGCGGTTTCTCACCACGCGTCAGCGGTTCCATGTTCGCCGGCTGCGTGGGGAAGGTGTTGTAATAAATCGGAAAAATCAATGAATCAGATTCTTCCGCGAGGTCGAGAGTTGTGTCGTAGTTCGCCTTGCTTGACTGCGTATCTACCCCGTCCGTGAAAAGAACAACTGCCTTGCGTCCCTGAATAAGGTTAAGCCTTTTTCGCAAAGAAAGGTCTACCGCATCATAGAGAGCCGTGCCGCTGCCCCAATCTGCTTTTTTAATCGCCTTAAAAATTTTGGCACGATCGTTTGTCGGCTCGCTCAGGATTTGGGGGTTTCCGTCGAATTCGATCACCATCACCTGATCCTGCGGTTTAAGTAGCCCGACAAAGGCTGCAGCCGCTGCGTGAATTTCTTCGATCTGATACTCGGTCGACGGGCTTGTGTCGATCAGCAATACAACGGTGAACGGCTTATCAGAGCTACCGAAATATTCGACCTGTTGTTCCTTTCCGTCTTCGAAAACCTTGAAGTTGTCTTGTTTGAGGTTCGGGATATATAGGCCGGCGCGGTCGTACACCGAGACGGGAATTGTGATGAGGTTTGTGTCCACGCGCACAGTTTCATCGTCGCTTCCGGGCGTTGGCGTGCGTAGTACGACCGGCGTAGGCTTAGGCCGAGCGACCGGCGCCTTAGGGCCGTCACCGATGCCCGGAAAACGTTCCGTATATCTAGGCCTGCGAGGCGTGGGCGTCGTTTCAGAATAGGGTAATGGCGTCGGTGCGGGTGTAGGAGTCGGCGTGGGCGGCACGCGGCGCGCCGACTGGCCCAGCGTCCCTAATGACGCGAATACTACGATTGCGAATAAAACGAAAACCTTATTCATAGTCGATGTTCCTGTCGTGACGATATCGGGCCTTTGATGATGGGTTAGGCCCGTCGGTTCGTAAATAATTATCGCGCACGCTGCTTCGGGTCGAGGTACTCTCGCAGACCATCGCCGATAAAATTGAACGCGAGTACGGTGAGAGCTATGGCTAGTCCCGGGAAGAACATTACGTGAGGGGCCGCGTAAAGAACGTCGAATCCGCGAGCTTCGTCGATCATTGTTCCCCAACTAGGCGCCGGCGGAGGAATCCCAAGACCGAGAAATGACAAGGATGCTTCGGATAAGACGGCGCCAGCCATGCCAAGCGACGCCTGAACGATTAGGGGCTGCACGGCGTTCGGAAGGACGTGCGTGAAGAGGATTCGCCCATTCGTCGCCCCGAGTGCACGCGCCGCAAGCACATAGTCATATTCCCGCACCTTTAAGACTTGTCCACGCATCACGCGTGCATAGCCGACCCAGCCGATAATGCAGAGAGCCAGGATCAGTTTACCGATGCCCGCCCCAAGGAACGCTACTAAGGCGATGGCGAGAAGCAGTCCCGGGAAAGCAAGAAATACGTTGAAGACGTAGCCCGACAAAAACTTGTCGACAAAGCCGCCGTAGAATCCGGCGATCGCGCCCACGATCGTGCCGAATATCGACGAGACCAGTACGACCGAGATCCCGACCTGGAGCGAGATCCTTGCCCCATACACCACCCTTGAAAATACATCCCGGCCGAGCGAGTCCGTCCCGAAGAAGTGGTCCGCGGAGGGAGCGGCGTACCTGAAAGCCAGATTCTGTGCGGCGAAATCATCGGTCGCAATGAACGGCGCAAAGAGAGCCGCCGCGATAAACAGAGCCGCGATCGCGAAGCCGATGTACGTAAGGCGATTCATCCGAGCCTTATCCTCGGATCGAGCCGTCGATAAACGAAATCGGTGAGCGAATTGGCAACTATGAACGTAACGCTGATCACCAGGACACAGCCTTGGACGAGTCGATAGTCGCGCTTTCCAATTCCGTCGTCGAGCAATAGCAGGCCGAGACCCTGCCAGTTGAAAATCTTCTCGGTGATGATCGACCCTGCGAGCAGAACTCCGAGCTGCAGCCCCAGGATAGTTACAACCGGTATGAGGCCATTCTTGAGGACGTGCTTATAGATGACGACGCGCTCCGAAAGGCCTTTAGCGCGTGCCGTGCGCACATAATCCTCGCCGAGTTCCTCGATGACGCTGGAGCGAATCATCCGCGTCAGGATGGCCGATAGAGCCGCTCCCAACGTAACGGCCGGAAGGATGATGTCCTCAGGATTCGCGCTGCCGGTCGGAGCAAACCAGCCCAGCTGTACGGCAAATAGGTAGACGAGGAACGGGCCGATGACAAATGTCGGAAGCGATATCCCCAGCAACGCAAGAAAGGATGCGCCGTTATCGACGAGCGAATTCTTTCGCGAGCCTGCAAGTACGCCGAGCGGTAGGGCGATCCCGATCGCTACAATCATCGCTGCGATTGCAAGTTTGATGGTCGCGCCGTAACGCTCGAAAATCATGTCGCGGACGGGCCGATCTGTACGAAACGAACGTCCGAGGTCGAGGGTCAACAGGCCGGACCAGTAATCCGTGTAACGATTGTCGGCACCATGCCATTTGAAGCCGGCGTCCGTGTAGGAAAAAAAGAAAGCGGGCCGATCGAGGCCATGCTTGAGGTTAAAGTTTTCGATCTGCTCCTGCGTCGCGGTCTCCCCAAGAATAACCGTCGCAGGATCGCCCGGTACAATCTCGATCAGCAGCGTGACGAGCGACACTACCGTCCAGATGACGAGCAGTGTCAGGGCGAGCTGACGCGCGAAACTTTGCAGTCGATACTTCATCTCGGAACGGTAAGCACTGTGATTTTATAATTTGCGGCGGGCTGATGACAAAGATGCCTTGCCGCCCGCGTTGGGGCAAGCAAGAAGTGTTCACACACGAGTCGCCGTGTGTATCGCGACGATACCGCCCGTGAGGTTGCGATAGCCGGCGTCGCGAAAGCCGCAGGATTCGATTAGCTCCACGAGTTTCTTTTGCTTAGGAAAGCTCTTTACAGAGTCGGGCAAGTACTCGTAGGCCGAGCGCTTTCCGCTGACCGCGCCGCCCACGCGGGGAAGTATGTGCGAAAAATAGAAATCGAAGACGAGGCCAAATCCGGGAATGATCGGCTTTGAGCATTCGAGAACGACGAGTCGACCGCCGGGCTTCAGAACGCGAGCAAATTCGACCAGGCCCTGGGAAAAATTTGCGAGGTTCCTGAGGCCAAATGCGATCGTGATCGCGTCGACGCTGGCATCGGGAATAGGGAGCGACAGGGCGTCGGCCTCGATGTAAGGAACAGCGTCCGATTTTAGACGGGCAATATCGAGCATCGGACGGCAGAAGTCAGTGCCGAAGATAGAGGCCTTGGCGCCGCGGGCCAGTTCGAGCGAGAGGTCGCCGGTGCCGCACGCGACGTCGAGGACTAAAGCGTCGCCGTCGTCCAGGATCGATCGTATCTCGCCGGCCACTTTGCTTCGCCACCGCTTATCGATGTTCAGCGACAGGACGTGATTTAGCAGATCGTAGCGTGGCGCGATACCAGCGAACATCTCGCGCACCGCGTTGGAGTGCTGACGCTCGGATTCTGTTGCAGTGGTTGGCACGGATTACTTGGACTTCGGCGTATTGACGAGCACGGAAACACTTTCAGCAGCGCGAATCCTGGCGGCGACCGATCGAACGTTTTCAATTGAGACTTTTTCAAGCGCTGCAAATTCAGCATTCACGCCCGCGGTTTTGAAAGTGTCGACGTCGAGCCAGAGGGTCGCCGTATCGCGCTTCGCCCATTCGCTCAGTGCGGCGGACTTTGCGGCGGCAAATTCAGCTTCTAGAATCGCGTCGGTGAGAGCGCGGGAAACCAAGTCCTCGGTGCCGATCTTTCCACTTCCCGGGACGAAGTCGCCGTGGCTCGCCGCAAATCCGATGAGCATAGCTCCGGGCAAGACGTGCTCGCCGACCCGAACGAATGCCTGATCGCGAATGTCCTCGGGGCTGCGGGCGAGGAGCCTCTTCTCCACAAGCTTCGCGAAAACGCTCGCGGCTGCGAACTCTCTGTCGCTGCGTGCGACGTACCGAACGGCAAAACGCGTTGCAGATTCCTTCGGGCGAGGCGATGAAACAGTTAGGCGGCCAGGCTGGGGCGCGTCAGGCTGGCGAAATGTCGAGGGCACGCGTCGATCCGACTTTAACCATCCGCCGAAGAACCGCCGTATAGCCTGCCACGCGTTCTGGCCCTTAAAATTTCCAACGATGGTCAATGTCGCGTTATCAGCGGTGAGAAAGCGAGCTCGTGCATCGATCAAATCGGCGAAGTCAATCTTCTTGACCGAGCCCGTTGTACCGTATATTGGCCGCCCGTACGGGAAACTTCCGAACATCCTGCTCATCGCCGCCTGGTCAGCCACGTGGGCTGTAGTGCCCTCGAGCGGCGTGAGTTCGGCGACGAGGGCGTCACGGAGCTTTGCCGTCGTCGGTTTATCGATCGTTGAATTGATGAGTGCGGACGAGAGCGTCTCGAGCATCGTCACGTATTGCGACGGTTCTGATGACGCGTTGATCTGGATGTAATCGTAAGTCGTGTCGATTTTGAGGCTACCGCTGAGGCCGTCTGCAAAATATTCGCGCGACTCAGCATTCGGGAAGATGTTCTCTGCGAGCAGCCGCATCACGCCTTCCTTACCCTGCGGATCAAATGCCGCACCCGCATGAATACGGATCTTTACGGCCACGTCTCGGGCCGTCGGGTCGCTCCACATCAGGACCTTTAGGCCGTTAAGAAGGGTCTCTTCGCGAGGGCGCTTTGCGCGGTCCTGTCCCGTCGCGGGGAGTGCCGTCACGAGGATAGACAACGCGGTGACTAAGAGCGTAGAACGCGTGAACCGAGGGCTTAATTTCATCGTAAAGTATTTGGAATCGACTGCGTACTTGACGTTTAGTTGCATAAACGCCAAAAGATGTTGCAGATGGCCAATTCTGCCACGAGTGCGAACGGAAATTTTAAACCCGTACGGGCATCCGGTCAAACCGTTGTAGCATCTATGAAAAATGAGACTTCCGACGAATCGCGGTTGCTTCGATCAATGGGAAAATTCGCTGTAGATCGAGCCTTAAAGGCTGTACTATGTAGCTAGGAACGCGATCGATTTGGCCGGACTGCCACATGGGCAATAGTGAGAGTGAACGATATGGGAAAAGTTGTAAAGCATTGCACTTCCTGTGATGAAAGTTTTGCAGAGAAATTTGGGTTTTGCCCGACTTGCGGCGAAACGCTGAAGTCGTTTGAAATGAATCCGCTCTCGAAGGCCGGGGCTGCCGATGACGCGCCTGTTGAGACGGCCGCGCCCGAGTCTGAGGTCATTGCAAGCCCAGTTAGTGCTGTCGTACCTAATATCGAGGCGATAGCAGATGAGCAGCGGGAAAGCAAAGCTATTTACGCCGTGTCCAAACCAGTTGACGTCGACACGCCGCGATCCTCGCGGCCTGCTGTTGATACTTACTCATCCGCAAATGACGATCTGTTTCACGTCACGGTTATCGAAGAGAAGAACGTAAAGCAGCGCAACTCGCTGCTTCTTGGCAGTCTTGCGTTCATGATAATCGCCCTCCTCAGCGGTACGGTTCTCAGCATATTCAACAAAGATGTTGAGATCGGAGCGATCGACGACGGAATCTTTAATGCGTTGCTGCTCGAGAATGTTCCGATGACCGTGGAAGAGGAGATCCAGCAGAAGAAAAAAGATGACGCCGGCGGCGGCGGCGGCGGCGGCCGTGAGGAAAAGGAGGACGTCACGAAAGGCGACCTCGCCGACCAGTCGAAGAATCCAACCCGCCCACCCGATGCGAAGGTCCATCGTAGCGACAATTTTGAGTTGAAAATGCCTCCTCCGCAGACGGAGGGAAATAAAACATTCCCGAAAGAGAATAAGGTTTGGGGCGATCCGAACGGTCGATTCACCAACTTTTCTAACGGGACAGGCAGCGGCGGGGGCCAGGGCAGCGGTCGCGGTACTGGTCAAGGAAGCGGTAATGGGTCCGGAGCGGGAAGCGGCAACGGTAGCGGTTTTGGGAGCGGAAACGGCAATGGAAACGGCGATGGCTCAGGTGATGGCATCCGCGGAATAGAAGATGCTCCGCCGCCGAGGAAAGCCGGTGTGACGAAGGGCCTCGCAATTATTTCAAAACCGAAGCCGGGCTACACGGATGCCGCACGCACGTCAAATACTCAGGGCACCGTAGTACTAAAGGTGGTCTTTCTTGCCTCGGGTCAGGTTGGTGGCGTGTCGGTAGTGAAGGGCCTTCCGAACGGACTCACTGAGAAGGCGATTGAAGCGGCGAAGCGTATCAGCTTTACACCGAAAATGGTAGACGGAGTCGCACAGAATGTGTCGCGTCCTGTCGAGTTCTCATTCGCTATCTATTAAGTCAAATCATTTAAAGACTAAAATGGCCGCTTGCTGAAGGCGGCCCTTTTTTATATGAACACGACGGACTGCGATGAGGGGATCTCGAAACGCTTTCGGCAGCGCATATTTTTGCAGGCAAGCATATCGTCGACACGCACCATGTAGTCGCGGGATTTCTGAAATTGGGCCCGGTCGGACTCATTCATCCGGTTCGGGCTATTTCTCTTCTTCGTGCGTTTGATCCATCGAACATCATAATCGGCACGCTCGCGGCAGTTAGGACAAGCGAAGCTCGCTGATTTCACTTCCTGACGTTCGTCGAATATATCTCGTTCCTGCATATGATCTGATTGTAGCGCTTCAGTCGTTCAACTTGCGTAGATACTCGAAGCTAAAGATTCCCGTGTCGTGCCCGTCGGAGAATCTGAACGTCAGCGCGTACCGCCCCACGATCTCAGGGGCGTCGAAAGTCAGGTCGTCTGGGATTTTCTTCTCGTCAAGAATTTTTTCACCTGTCCATTCATTTACGCAGGTCGCACACGGACAGGAACGTCGGAGCTGGGCTGCCCGAAGGCGACTCTCGCCCCCATCTGACCAGGCAATCGTCAACTCGCTGTGTGATTCGTAAACGATTTGTGTGGGCTCGGCTTTCAGAATAGTGATTTTAGCAGATATCCACCGAGCTCGACGCCGCGATCCGGCCGGTGCAAATTTCTGAAACATATCGAGTGTGTCTTCGTAATTTTATCTCGGAGGCAGACGAGACATAAGATGAGAGAAGCTTTGATAGCGGGCATACTGAGCTTACTGATTCCCGGGCTCGGACAGATTTATAACGGAAGAATTCTTATCGGAATTATTTGGCTGTTACTGACCGGCGTGTCGTGGATCGGTAGTGCGGGAATGCTGGGATGGGTAGTCCATCTGATTTCCGCGTGGTGTGCTTACAGTTATGCTAAGGATCACCCATATCGCGTCTAGTCCGTCTTCATACGATCCTCCTCTTTTGCCCGGTGTCCGATGACATCGGGCTTTTTCGTTTTGAGCATGGGTCGATCCTAAATGCTAGAATCAAGCCTTATTTAATGGTTAAAGAAGGAATTCCATTCGTACTTGTATGTCTGCTGATCGCGGGCGTTTTTGCTTTCTTTGGAATGTGGATCGTAGCAGCGATCTTCGTCGCGCTTGCGCTGTTCATGGCGTTTTTCTTCCGCGACCCGAAGCGCACAGTTCCTGGCGCCGACGGCCTGATCGTGTCGGCCGCCGACGGTCGGGTCACCCGTGTGGAAGCTACAGACGCCGGCAAGGTCGTGAGTGTTTTTCTCTCGCCGCTCGACGTCCACATCAATCGCTCGCCGATTGGAGGCGTCATCACCGACCTCACCTATATCCAGGGACGTAAAATGCCGGCGACGAGCGACACGGCCAGCTTTGAGAATGAGAGAAATTCGTTAGTAATCGAGGGAGGTGGGACAAGCGTTACGGTAACTCAGATCGCGGGTATCGTAGCGAGGCGAATAGTCTGCTGGCCGAAGGTTGGTGATACACTCGAACGCGGCCAAAAGTTCGGCCTCATCAAATTCAGTTCTCGCACCGATCTCATGATGCCGTCGAGCGTGGAGGTTCTCGTCAAGGTCGGCGACCGCGTTGTCGGGGGCGAGACCGTGATTGCACGGTTCGTGCAAAGCATTCGGGCCTTCTATTAATGGATGAGCAGCAGGAAAAATCGAAACATCGGGGCCTGAGAAAAGGCTTATATGTGATCCCAACGCTTTTCACGGCGGCCAACGTCGCCATGGGTTTCCTCGCCGTAATCTGGTCTATTCGCGGGTTCCATGCGTCGTTTATAGATCCACAACTCGCCGCAGACTACTTCGACTATTCGGCGCTCGCGATCGGTTTTGCAATCTTATTTGACACGCTCGACGGGCGGCTCGCACGTGCAACTCGAACGGCGACCGACATCGGTGTCCAGTTCGACTCGCTAGCGGATGTTCTAACTTTTGGAATTGCACCGGCCGCGCTTGTTTATGCATGGTCGATCGGTGGAATTTTCGAGGAGCGATCGTTCGCCTACAACCTTGGAATTTCACTCTTATTCGCTTATTTGATGTGCGGGGCGTTTCGGCTAGCTCGGTTCAACCTCCAGGCGACGCGACCGCGGGTCTTGGAGCAAGGTGCAGGCAAGGTCGACAAGAAGAATTTCATTGGCCTGCCAATTCCACCTGCTGGCGGGCTCATGGTTTCGTTGATACATTTCGCGCCGATGCCGCTTTCAACATACGGCGAGTCATCGGCAAAGCTCTACGGCTATCTACTAATGATGCTAGTGGGAATACTTGGCGTCCTGATGGTAAGCAAGATGAGATATTCAAGTATGAAGGCCGCCGGCGCGGGACCTCGCGGTATTCTGCTGCTTGTGCTGATCGCGGCTGTTGGAATGTTTGTATTCTTTTATTCCAGATACGCACTGTTGGCGATTTCGGGAATATACGTGCTGCACGGGCCGGTATGGTCGTTGGTGCGGGCGATAACGCAACGCCACATCACCGACGAGAGGCCATCCGCATAACCTTGCCTGCGGGACGTCGGCGCTTGTCGGGCACCTCTTCGCTTCTATCATCTGAGTATTCTCTGGTGCACGCTGCAAGTAAGGCCATCAACAATAGGAACAGCATCGCAACCGCAGTCGTGTGCAGCACGAAGTCGAAAGGCTGTGCACGAGGACGGCGAAGATGCCTGCAATTGCTCCAATAGCGACGGCATGCCGGAATGAATTCTTTACCTCAAGGCCCCGCCGAGCAGACAGATACAACAGATATAAAAACAGAGCACCGATCAGGAGCCCTACAAGTCCCATGTCTGCGAGCACCTGTAAGTAATCATTGTGGGCCTGCTCAACACGAGAGAGGCCCGTGAAATTATCAAAACGCGTGTATGCCTGACCGAACGCCCCGAGGCCTGAGCCGAACGGGAGATTGCCCGAGATCACGTTTAACGTGATTCTCCAGATGTGAACGCGATCGGCGGTGACGTCCTTTGAGACATCCGTTTCGGCCACACGAGTGAGGGTCGAGTCGCCCCCGATAAAGAACGTGCCGCCGACGATGGCGGCGAGAAGCGCGATGGCAAGGGCCGAGCGAATCGCAATATTGCGTGGGCCCTTCGTTCGTGTCGTAAGAAATACGAGCAGGAGGATTTCGGCGAGAAAGGCCACGAGGCCGCCGCGCGAGCCGCTAAGCACCAAGCTCACACCCATGAGTGCAACCGCTGTAATGTAGAGTAGCTTCTTGTCGCGTTTGACGCTTCCAGCAAATAGAAGACCGAGCGGGAGGGCTATCACCATGTTGATAAACGCGGCGAAGTTATGACGGCTAACAAACGAGCCGAACGGGGCTGCACCGAATCGTTCATAAATTCCGTACACTTTTCCCGGACTCAGGAATGACTGCAGAATCGCGAAGAACGCAAATGCGAAACCGAAGATCGCGACGACATTTACGATCCGTTCGATCCGGGCCGCCGTATTGATATGCGCGACGGTGATCGAGAAAAATAATCCGAGTGCAAGGAAATGCATTGAGGTGAGCTGCGTTTCGAAGGGAGCGTACGAAATAGTGATCGGAATCCCCGAAAGGCCCGCCATCTCTTGAGCCGTTCCAAATGGAATGGTCTGGATGAAGCCGTAAATTGCCGTTGCGTACAGTGGTATCTGTAACAGGTGCCTACTCAGCCGCAACTCGCCCCCACGAAATGCATCGTAAGCCCAAAGCACGAGCATTAGCCCGACCTGAATATAGAAGAAGGAGATCGTGGGCTGATGAACAGTTCCGTAGAGCAGTGTTCCGACGATCAGCGAAAAGCAGATCAGAAAGAATATAATTCGCGATGCAAATGTCATCGGTGGCGACTCATCCAAGCGGCTCAATTACAAAATCGTCATACCACAACGTCCCGACGAGTGGACAATTCTCTCCGCAAAAGATGCGGGCGGTGCGGATATACACGCCTTCACAGTTTTCAGGCGTCCTGAAAGGTACCACGTACTCTGCCCAGTCGTTAGTGCCCTGCTCGAATGGCTGCGATGCGACGATAAGCTTGTCGTCGTTACCGTTGACGATCTCGATCTGAGGCGGACCCGCGCTTTTAAGGTTTTCCGTCCGAACCAGGAAGCGGAGTCGGTATGATCGCGACTGACGGACTGCAACGGTCTGGTAGACATTGAAAAACTGTGCCTTTGTGAAGCCCCGAAAACCGATTCGCAGACTTCGGATGCCGGAATTCTTGACGGCCGAGTCGGTGGAAATCTCAACCTTCGGCTCTCCCCGGGAAACGCGCCATCCGAAATAGGTTTCTGCGGCAGGGCCGATCCCGCTCTCAAAGCCTCCGTTCGTTATCGTCTCGGCAACCGCATTCGTGTCCACGCCGGTGTCGCGTGCGAAAGCCAGCGATTGATTGAAGAATCGCCGGTCATGCAAGCCCTGCGTCATTGTTTTCGCTATTGAGACGTTCGCCTGCTTTTCTTCATCGGAGAGACGGCTCCAAACGCGGAGAGCGTCGGCAGCGCGACCGCGTACCGCATAAAACATCGCCAATGTCGCGTTGTCGTCCGCCGTCCCGAACGAAAGCTCCTCGACCTTGGCGGGATCTTTATCAAAGTAGTCCCACGCAAGCGAGAACACCTGCTCGCGGTAAGTGTAGTTATTAACTGTCGCCCGCTTGAGTTCCACGAAGGCCTCGTCGGGACGATTCCGCCGAAGCAAAAAATTGCCCAGTTGCCACCGCGGGTAGTTGTAAGTCGGGGCCATCGAGACACTGTGCCTCAATGCAGTTTCCGCTTTTTCAAACTCTTCAACCTGTTCGTATGCACGGCCGAGCTCTATCCACCACCGAAAATCGTCCGGTGCGAGTCTGACTGTATTCTCGAACATTGAAGTGGCCGCTTGCTTGCTTTCTGAGCGGATGACGTTGCGCGAAAGCGAGGCACGGAGCCACATTCCCAGAGGGTCTGCCGGGGCCATCGAGTCCGCAATCTGGGCAATCTCCGCCGCGTCGGGATCCGCAAGACGGGTAATTTCGTTCAGCAAATTTCCGAGCTGCCGTCTGGCACCGGCCCAGGAAACGAGCGCCGCCACGACGACCGCAAGCACAAGCACCAGCCGTGCAGCATTGTTTTTCGAATCGATTCTGACGAGATCGCTCATTTTTCGTGATAGAACTGCGCAATAGACGCAACGACAAACTCCTGCTGCCCCGCTCGAAGTTCCGGATAGATCGGAAGGGCGAGCGTATCATTCGCCGCTTTTTCGGACACCGGGAAATCGCCCGGACCGTGGCCGAGATACGCAAAACACTCCTGCAAATGGAGGGGCAATGGATAGTAGATATCTGTGCCCACGCCTTTCGACGTCAAGTGAGAGCGAAGCTCATCGCGGTGGTCGGGAACGGTGATGACATATTGATTGTATATGTGCCTTGAAGTCTGCCGCTCAACGGGTAGGATAACCTTCGAGGCGAGCCCGTGCTCAGCGAAAAGGCGAGAATAATTCGCTGCATTCTCACGTCGACGCTCGGTCCACGCGTCGAGATGCGGAAGCTTCACACGCAGCACCGCTCCCTGGAAACCATCGAGACGGGAATTCAGGCCCACATACTTGTGATAATAACGCTCCGCACTTCCGTGAACTCGGAGAGCTTGCAGCTTCTGCGCGAGGGCCTCGTCGTTCGTCGTAAGAAATCCACCGTCGCCCATTCCACCGAGATTCTTAGACGGATAAAAGCTGAAGCATCCGATCCGACCGAGCGACCCGACGCGCATGCCGTCTTCCTCGGCACCGATCGCCTGCGCGGCGTCTTCCACAACGGAGATGCCGTGCCGTTGCGCAATTTCATTAATCTCGCGCATGTTCGCCGGCTGTCCGTACAGATGCACCGGTTCGATAGCCTTGGTTTTCGCAGTTATTTGAGACTCGATCTTCGCGGGATCGATGTTGTAGGTATCGCTCTCAATATCAACGAAGACAGGAGTCGCACCGAGGCGCGTTATCGAGCTGACCGTGGCGAAAAAGCTATACGGTGTCGTGATCACCTCATCGCCGGGGCCCACGTCGAGGGCCATCAGGGCGAGGAGGATCGCGTCGCTGCCCGACGCACAGCCGATCGCATGCGAGACGCCGCAATACTCAGCGAGTTCCTTCTCAAGCTCCGCTACTTCGGCTCCTAGGATGAAACCGTTTGTATCGAGTACGCGCCCAAGAGCCGCCTCGATCTGAGGACGGAGCAGCGCGTTCTGTTCTTTCAGATCTAGCAGCGGAACGAGCATAAAGGACAAAAGGGAAGTTTACCGAAATCATATCGGGTTTGCATTTGATGCCCATTGTTTTTAGCCTCGGGTTGTGGACGAACGCGAGAAAAAGCGGACTGCGAGTATTATCCGCAGGCTGAAACGAGAGTATCCGGACGCGGAATGCGCACTGACTCACTCGAATCCATTCGAATTGCTGATTGCGACGATCCTGTCAGCTCAGTGTACAGACGCACGCGTGAATATCGTGACGGCCGACTTATTTCGGAAGTATCGCGGCCCTACGGACTTTGCCGCCTCCTCACAAGCGGAGCTCGAGCAGGACGTCAGGTCCACCGGCTTTTTCCGGAGCAAGGCCAAAAATATCAAGGCGGCGAGTGAGCGAATTCTGGCGGATTACGGCGGGGAAGTTCCGCGGTCAATGGAGGAGTTGTTGACGCTCGCGGGAGTTGCGAGAAAAACCGCGAACGTCGTCATGGGCAACGCGTTCGGCATCGCGTCGGGGGTTACGGTAGATACGCACGTCGGCAGGCTATCCCGCCGACTCGGCCTCACGGCCTACGAAGACCCGGTCAAAGTCGAAAAAGATCTGCAGCAAATAGTCCCGAAGCGACACTGGGTTATCTTTTCCCACTGGCTCATTTCGCACGGGCGAAAGATCTGCATCGCCAGGCGTCCGAGGTGCAAGCAATGCATGCTTGCAGATATTTGCCCCTCTCGCCCGCTATTCGAAGGCTAGCTTACGGGCGCGGTGCGGGTGCAGCGGGCATATCCGCTGAAGCGAATCGCGGGAGCATGGTGTCGCTCATAGCAAGCGCGTAAACCGCAGCTGCAATTACTACCGCAGACGCTTTAGCGTCCGATTCTATAACCCGCTCATAGGTGTCGAGATTCGTGTGCCACGTTGTCGTGAAATACTCAATAGGATCCTGTTGTATCCCAATCCCAGGGAGGCCGGCGTTATTGAACGACGTGTGATCCGATCCGCCGATACTACGACTCCGACCGCTGACCACACCGGCGAATCCGAGGTCTGCGAATGGAGCAAGTGCCTCACGTAGTAGCGAAGAGGCTTCCGGAGGCCCGAAAATGCTCATACCTCGGGCCCTGCCAGTGCCGCTATCGATATTGAAATACCCGTTGAACTTGCCGTATTCCGGTCCCGGCTTTTCAGCGGTTCCGAAGTGACGGCTCACGTATGCAAGAGAGCCAAGGAGGCCCTGCTCTTCGCCGCTCCAGAGGGCGACGCGGATGGTGCGCCGAGGCTTCACACCGATGGCTTTCAGAATACGCGCTGCCTCCATCATCGTTGCGCACCCAATAGCGTTGTCGGTTGCTCCCGTAGCGGCGTGCCATGAGTCGAGGTGTCCGCCGAGCATCACAACCTCGTCCTTCTTGTCGGTGCCGGGGATCTCTGCGACCGCATTGTAGCTTGTCACGCCTGACGGCACGGTCCGATTCCGAACGTCGAATTCAAGCTGAACATCGTTCTTCCTTTCCAGCAGACGCACGACGCGCCCGAAATCTTCATTCCGCATGACGACGGTCGGAACAACCTTTGTGACATCGAATGTCCGATTGTTGAAGGCCCGAATCAACCCAAGATCCATCGCCGCGTCGTTAACCCGCAGTGCCGCGTTGTTTTCGACAAGGAATCTATCCAGCTTTTCGCCGATCTGCTGCGCCCTGAGGGCACCTTCGCGTGCGGGAACGTTTTGTGGACCAACCGCGACCGGCGGCGGCCCTTGCGGTGCCGGTGTCGTTGGGTCGAACCTGCGCTTAGCTTCGTCATCGGCGATGCGACGCGGTCGCGGCTCGATCGTGACGGGAATAACGGCGGGTTTTCCAACGAAGACTATCTTGCCGGTCACCTCTGCCTTCATCTTTTCGAAATATGCGCTTAGCTCATCTTGCGTCGGCGGCAGCGCGACCGCAGGATTGTCCGCTGACGGAACCTGAGGAATTACCAGATGGACCGGCTTACCGCGCACGATCCCTTTGGTGGACGGCGTCCATCCCAGCACTTCGAACGTCAATGCATCCTGCACGGGTGTGTGCATCATTCCAAATGCACGCTCATTGACCCAGCCTGGATGGCCGAATTCCCACGGCTCAAGGGCGGCATTTGAAAAGCCCCACGAGCTCATTTCCCGGATTGCCCATTTTGCCGCATTTACGTGGTTCGGGGAGCCCGTCAGACGTGGGCCGTAGAGGTCGGTGAAATGATGGAGCGTATTCATTATCTTTGAATTCTCCATGCCTTCCTTCCGGATCGCCGCTGCTACGTCCAAAGGCGAGCGTGTCGCCGCGGTCTGCGCAAGTCCGGAGAATACAAAAGATTGAATCAGCACCAATGCAAGAGCGATGCGCGATCGTACGAGTCTTTTCATAGCAGGATTAACCTCAATGTCGGCGGACTACATTCCCTTGTAGTTGGGGCCACCGCCGCCTTCGGGCGTGACCCAATTTATAATCTGATATGGATCGGCGATGTCACATGTCTTACAGTGCACACAATTCGAAAAATTTATCTTCAGCTCACTCCGTCCAGTCGAAGGATTTTGTTCCATTTCATAGACGGCCGCCGGGCAGAATCGCTGACATGGGTTGCCGTACTCCTCGGCGCAACGTGTCGCGCAGATCTCGGTGTCAAGGACGTGGAGGTGGACGGGCTGATCTTCGTTATGAGCAACAGCCCCGTAAAAAACATCCGTGACCTTATCGAATGTTAGCTGCTTATCGAACGCCAGATCCTTATAACGATCGGCTCGGAGGTGGTCATTCGGTCCCATCGCCCCATCCTCACGTGTAATTGAGGAGACGTCGAGCTTTTCCATCCGCTCGTGTCCGGGGACGTGATGCTCTTTCGGCATGAAGCCCCATGCGAGCCCGCGCGTGACAAATTGCAAACCGGTGTTGATAAGGGCCGCCCATCGTCCTTTCTGGAACGAGCCGTGGAAATTGCGGACGGGATGCAGCTCGTCGTAGATCCACGAGAGACTGACTTTTTCCTCGTAATGCCGAAGCGTAGCGGTCGAAAAATCCTGATGCTCGAAGGCGTTGATGATCGTCTCGGCGGCGAGCATTCCCGATTTCATTGCGGTGTGAATTCCTTTGATCCGTTGACCATTGAGAAATGAACCCGAATCGCCCACGATCAGAACGCCATCCGCATAGAGTCTAGGCATCGTGTAATAGCCGCCGGTATTTATCGCCTTTGCCCCGTACTTAATCATCTTGCCGCCATTGAGGACCGCGGCGACTTTCGGGTGCGCTTTGAACTTTTGAAATTCGGCGTGCGGATCGATCAACGGGTCCTCATAGTCGAGCCCGGTCACGTATCCGATGCTGATCATGTTGTTCTTGAGGCCATAGATCCATCCGCCGCCGTAGGTTCGCGCATCGGACGGGAAGCCGAGCGTATGCACCACCTTGCCTTCGCTAAAATTCTCAGCCGGAACTTCCCAAAGTTCTTTTACTCCGAGCGAAAACACCTGCGCCTCCTTGCCGTCGCTGAGGCCAAGTCGGGCCGTGAGCTGTTTCGCCAGCGAACCGCGCGAACCCTCGCCAAGCACGGTCACCTTCGCAAGAATATCGACGCCCGGCTCGAAGTTCGGCTTTTGCTTGCCTTCTTTATCAATGCCTTTGTCTCCGGTCCGAATCCCGATCACGCGGTCACTCTCGTCATAGAGAATCTCCGAGGCAGGGAACTCGGGGAAAATATTTACGCCGGCCTCTTCGCACTTTTGTCCAAGCCATTCACATATCTTGCTCAGGCTGACGATGTATTTTCCCTTATTCTTGAGCGGCGGCGGTACCAGCGGCGCGTTAAAGCCCCCACCCTTAGTGAGATACCAGAATGCATCCTCCGTTACGACCGTATCGACCGGACAGCCCTGATCGAGAAAGTCCGACATCAGTTCACGCATCGCAGTCGGGTCCATCACGGCACCGGATAAGATATGCGCGCCTACAAATGGGCCCTTCTCGACAATCGCAATTTCGAGATCGTCAATTTTCTTGCCGAATTTTCGTCCCTTGTCGACGAGCTCGTTGTGTCTTGCTGTCGCCTTTTTAAGGTGAAGCGCCGCTGCCAGATTGGCCGGCCCGGCACCCACAAACACAACGTCCATCTCGATCTGTTCTCGTTCGATCTGCATAATGAATGGGTAATTTTAACAAACGGGCGGTGGAAACACGACCGGAAGGAATTGCAGTGATCGAGGCAGTAGGAAAGGTTGCGATCCAATGCCGCGTTGTTTAAAGTGTGGGTGCTACGAATCTAAGTTTGTGGCGTTCAGTGTAGATTGACAGATATTTTCTTTCGTTGGCATAGGAGAAAAGAATGGGTCTCTTCGACAAAATACGATCATCTCTTTCAACAGGGAAGTTGAAGAAAGAGCAGATTGAACGCTTACGCGAAAGTATCTGGGCCGCCGTTTCAGATGGTGAGATTACGGATCGCGAAATCGAATATATCGACAGCTTTTACAAAGAAAGCGAGTTGAGTCCGGAAGATTTCGACAAGTTGCGTGCTGAAATTTTTATCCAGGTTGTGCAGCAGGCGATCGCGGATCGCAGAGTTGTAGAGAATGAGTTGAAGACGATCAATCATCTTGTAGACCGCCTACAGATTTCAGCCGACGTAAAATCTTGGGCTGAAAAGCAGATGCAGTACTACGCGCTTTTCTCGCATATTGAGTCTGGTGCGCCGCTTCCTGTTGGCCCAGCAAGCGGATTGATACTCCAGAAAAACGAAGTCGCACATGTGAGCCTCCCGGCACAGCTAATTGAAGAACGAGTGATGTCGCGAAACTATCAAGGTGGTTCGCGCGGCGTAAGTCTACGTGTGGTAAAAGGCGTCTCGTTTCGGGTTGGGCAACAGAAAGGACAGATGGTTTCTGAGTCCGGGCTGGTGCCGATAAGCGATGGCTATTTCGTAGTTACGAGCAAGCGACTAGTCTTTTCAGGTGACAGAAAAACAGTAACTACCAAAATAGACCAGTTGCTTGACCTCCATGTGTTTGCTGATGGACTTAACTACTCCGCAAGCAATAGGCAAAAACCTGTTATCGTGCGGTTTTCGGCTCCCGAGGAAGCGGAGCTTTGTGCACTTGTGATTTCTCGATTGATAAACGAATAAAACTATTTGCCGTTCAGTCATGCGTTCCCTGCTCGAATTGCAGCCCCTTTATGCGCCGAACGAAATAGAACTCCAGACTGGAAGCCTGAAAACACTATCGGCCGATCTACAGGCTAAGTGGACGCGATCTCGACGACATTTGTTCCCTTTTCCAACGCCCTCGCCAGCCGCGATGACGTTTTCTACACCAATGCTGCGAATGTTTATAAAACGGGAACGTTCTTCAAGACATATGTGGAATCGGCTTTCGGACGCAACAGCGTTGAATGGAACCAAGTGAAAGGCCTGTAATTCCGAGACCTCAAACGCACGAAATAAACCTTGTCCGCGGAGAGGCGAATGCCTCCCGACGAGACGCGAATGCCTTCCGCATAGTTCGATCAGGTAGTTCGCTATTCCTCAAACTGCTTCTTCAAGCTCTCAGTATATGGAGCGCGGGCGACGCCTTTTTCGGTAATGATGGCGGTGACGAGGTCGTTTGGCGTGACGTCAAAGGCGTAGTTGCTGACGAGAGTATTATCCGGGGCGAGCTGGATATCTTTGATGTGCGTCACCTCGCGGATATCGCGCTCCTCGATGGGAATTTCGTCGCCGGTCGGGCAATTTAAATCGACGGTGGAAAGCGGTGCGGCGACGTAAAAGGGAATGCCGTGGCGCTTTGCCAAAACGGCGACCATATAGGTGCCGATCTTGTTGGCGACGTCGCCATTCGCAGCGATCCTATCCGAACCGACCACTACCGCATGCACGCCGCCTTTCTTCATAATATGCCCGCTCATATTATCGGTGATGAGAGTGACGGGAATGTCGTCTTCCATTAGTTCCCACGCTGTGAGGCGAGCGCCCTGCAGGTAGGGACGAGTCTCGTCGGCGATGACGGAGATCGTCTTGCCCTGATCGACCGCCCCGCGAATCACGCCAAGCGCCGTACCCCAAACGCCGCCGGTGGCGAGGGCTCCCGCATTGCAGTGCGTGAGAACATTGTCGTTATCATTCAACAATTCACCGCCGAATTTGGCGATCAGCCGTTGCGATTCGATGTCTTCTTCGTGGATGGCCTTCGCGTCGGCAAGTAGAATCTGTTTAATCTCGCTCACGGATTTTCCGTCGGCTTTCGCGCTCGCAAAGGTTCGCTTCATCCTGTCGATCGCCCAGAAAAGGTTGACCGCGGTCGGGCGCGTTTTGGCAAGGGCGTCGGATGCATAATCGACCTCATCTTCGAGATCTGCCGCCGAAGTCCCAACGAAAGTCTTTGCCGCAAGCGCAATTCCGTACGCGGCCGAGACACCGATCGCGGGAGCTCCGCGCACGACCATATCCTTGATGCCGGCCGCGACCTCGGTACAACTCTTGAGCGTCAGCCACTTCGTCTCACCAGGCAGGAGCCGCTGATCGAGCATCAAAACGCCTTCGTCAGACCATTTAACGGGGATGATGTCGAGTTTCATAAAAAGGCAGATTATAGCAGAAAGATTTTTACCACAGAGGCACATAGGGAAGACACATAGGTCACAAGGTTGATAACAATCAAGGCGTCGTTTATATTCGACTGATACTTTCACGAGATGATGACGGAGGCTTCGATCGATATCCCTGCACCTGCTTTAACGCCGCTCGCCGAAGAAATCTATAGAACCGACTTTGAGTTAAATCGCGAGATGCCGCGGGCTCTGCGGTCTCTCGTCGAGATATCCGCAAATTTCTATTGGTCGTGGCAGAGTGACGGAGCTCGTCTCTTTCGCGACATCGATGCGACGCTGTGGGACCGCTGCGAGCAAAATCCGCGCTTGTTTCTGAAGAAGGTCAGTTCCGTGCGCCTTTGGCAAAAGGCGATCGATGCGGAATACGTGGGGCGACTCGAGCGCCTTCACAATGAATTCCGAAACTACCTGGAGGACAAGCCGGAAACCGGCGGCGCAGATGAGCCATCAGCGGATCATCCGGTCGCCTATTTTTGTGCAGAGTATGGCGTTCACCATTCGCTGCCAAATTATTCGGGCGGGCTCGGAATTCTCGCGGGCGATCATTTGAAGTCTGCCAGCGATCTCAATGTGCCGCTCGTTGCCGTCGGACTGCTGTATCGGTACGGATACTTCCGGCAAAGAATAAGCCACGACGGCTGGCAGCTCGAGACCTACAACGATGTGTTTGCGTCCGAGCTCGCACTCACGCCGTTGTTCGATGAGGAAGGAAAACGAGTCACGGTCTCGGTCCACATCCGCGATCGTGAGGTTGTCGCTCAGGCGTGGCACGCTGCCGTCGGACGCATCTCGCTTTATATGCTCGATACGAACGTAGAACGAAACGATCCGACCGATCGATTGATCACAGGACATCTGTACGGCGGGGATATCGAGACGCGCATCGTCCAGGAAAAGGTCCTCGGCATCGGCGGCGTCCGGCTGCAGCGTCGGCTGAGGATCGATCCGTCGGTGTTTCATCTAAACGAGGGCCACGCTGCATTTTCGACGCTCGAGCTTTGCAGAGAACACCTCGAGAAAAATCCGGAGGATGACTTTGCCGACGCCGCCGCTGCCGTCAAGCCGCAATGCGTCTTTACAACTCACACGCCGGTCGCGGCGGGCAACGATGTGTTTGCTCCCGACAAACTTTCCGCGTGTTTCAGCGAGGAGTTTGTTTCGGACCTTAAATTGACTGAGCAGGAGTTCCTCGCCCTTGGGCGAGCAGATCTATCCGACGGCACTGAGTCGTTTGGAATGACGCCTTTGGCGATAAGGATGTGCCGCTCGGCGAATGGAGTCAGCGCAAAGCACGGCGAGGTCTCGCGGAAACTCTGGCTGAAGATGTTTCCAGCTCTCGCTGAGGCATCCACCGTGCCGATCACGTCGATTACGAACGGCGTTCACGCACCGACCTGGATCGCCCCGAACTTTCAGCAGATTTTTGCTCAGGCGACCGGCCGCGACTGGCGAAAAGACGTCGCTAACGCCGACGTCTGGGCAGAAAACATTCGGCGATTATCTGACGAGGATATTTGGAGGACGCACTGCGATCTAAAGAATCTGCTCATTGCGTTTGTTCGCGAGCGCACCCGGGCGAAAGAGACCGGCGCGGTTGAGACGATCAACGAGCACGAGGACACTTGGCAGTTGTGTTCGCCCGAAGTATTAACGATTGGCTTTGCCCGTCGCGTCGCAGCTTACAAACGTTGGGACCTGATCTTCTCGGATCTTCCTCGTTTATTGAGAATGGTTGACGACGCCGAGCGGCCTGTGCAGTTTGTCTTTGCCGGCAAGGCGCACCCGCAGGATCGTATCGCTAAGGGAATCTTGCAGGAACTGATGAGCATTGACAGCAAGTCTAACTGGCAAAATCGGGCAGTATTCATTGAAGATTATGATCAGGAGGTCGCGCGGTATCTCGTGCAGGGTGTCGATGTATGGATGAATGTTCCGCGACGGCCGATGGAAGCGAGCGGGACGAGCGGAATGAAGGCGGCGATGAACGGCGTGTTGAATTTCTCAGTACTCGATGGATGGTGGGTCGAGGGGTTCAATCTCGAGAACGGATTTGCTATCGGCGATTTGCGTGAGGATCTGACCGAAGATGAGATGGACGCAGTCGACGCTGAGGCTATGTATTCGACGCTAGAGAACGCGGTCGTCCCATCATTTTACGAACGAGACGAACAGGGGCTTCCTCGGCGTTGGATCGCGATGATGCGGAATTCGCTCGCGACGCTGACTCCCAAATTTTCGAGCGATCGCATGGTCGCCGAATACCTCGACAGGATCTATAAAGGATAGTCACGTATATGCAGCAGGACGGATTTACAACCGGCGCGATACAGCCGGTCGAATGCTTCAAGGAAGGCTGGGAGATCCTCAAGGATGAGTATTGGCTAATGTTTGCGATCGCGATTGTTGGGGCACTGATCGCGGGCGCCTCGATGTATATCCTGATCGGGCCGATGATCTGCGGCATTTATATCGCGTTCTTGCGCAAGATCGATGGCGGTCGGGTGAACTTTGACGACCTCTGGAAAGGATTTAACTATTTTGGCAAGAGTCTGCCGGTCGCGATTGCCTTTGTTGTCCCGATCGTCGTCTGGATCGTCGTGCTCATCGTGACCATCTATGCACCGCTCATCGCGGGTGCTGTCGGCGGACGAGGAAGCGAAGGACTAGTCGTCGGGACTTTCTTAGTGGCAATCGCGATCGACCTGGCCGTCGGGGTCGCAATGACGATATTTCACTCGATGCTGATCTTCGCGTTTGCTCTCGTGGTCGATCGTCAAATGTCCGGAATCGACGCAATAAAATTGAGCGCGAGGGCTGCGATTAAGAATGCTTCGGGCGTCGCCGGCCTTCTCGGCGTGTCGTTTGTTCTGATCATGGTCGGATACCTCGCATTTTGTATCGGCGTCTACTTCGTGATACCGATAATGACAGCGGCATACTTGGTGGCGTATCGACGAGTTTTCCCAAAATTGGAAAATCGCGAGTTCGAGCCGCCGCCGATAAGCGCCTACGGCGGAGGTTAATATGGCAGCGAATTTTATAGAGATTGAATCCGCCGAACAGCTCGACGGATTATTTAACGCGTCGTTTGACCGGCCCGTCGCGATTTTCAAGCACAGTAAGTCGTGCGGTATCAGTGCGCATATCTACGAGATGGTCGCGAGCGTAGATGGCACTATTAACCTCGTAGTTATCCAGGAGCACCGAAACCTTTCTGACGATATTGCCGAGCGGACCGGCCACCGGCATCAGTCGCCGCAGGCTTTTGTAATTAAAGATGGAAAGGCGATCTACCACGCCACACACTACAGCATCGATCCGGCAAAAATTGAAACGGCCCTGACCTCCTAACCATCGCCTGGGGAATGACCCTTACTCCGCGACCAAATGCAAAAGTTGCTGCGTGGCAAAGAACAGAGCGACGCCCGCGAAGACGGAGATCGAGACCAGAGGACTCCTATCGCCGTGGTGGTTGATCTCAGGAATTAGGTCACTTGCCGCGACATATAGCGTAACGCCCGCCGCAAGAGGCAATGCGTAGGCGACCGTGAATCCCATACTTGCGCCCACAAAATAGAAGAGCACGACGCCTGCGAGGGTCGTGAGGCCGATCAGGGAAGTTGAGATGATCACCTCGCGACGGCCCTTGCCGGCCGCAAGTATCATCGAGCCGATCGTAAAACCTTCCGGAAATTTGTGCAGGAAGATCGCAATGAAAACAAGCAGTCCAAATTCTGAACTAACGCTCGCCGCCGCCGCGATCGACACTCCATCGAAAAACGTGTGAATCAATAATCCCGCCACTGCCGTATACGCCGCCGACCGCGAAATTATTTCGTGATCGTGTTCATCGCAATGCATTTCTTCGCCGAGATGAAAGTGCGGAGCGATTGTGTGCTCGAAGAATTGCGTGAGCAGGTAGCCGCCCATAACGAGCAGCATCGGAATGAAAAACGAGCTCTCAGGATCGCCCACTGTCCTTTGCTGCCACAGCTCTATGGACTTTGGCAGCATCTCGAGGATCGTCACAGCAAGCATGAAGCCCGCGCCGAGAGCGAGGAGATACTTTAGGTACCGTTTGTGCGTCGAATGGAGTCGGGACGGAAAGAGGCTTAGGCCGCCCAGCACGTTTGCCGTGGCAGCAAGTATTCCAAAAATCAGAACTTGGATCGAGGTTGGGTCCATGTGGCGATGCGCGACTCAATCCTATTACACGTGAAGCGCAATCGGCAAAATGCGGGCAATTGTGGATGCATTCGGGAGCTTAGAATATTATTCCGATGCTTAAGAACATTTCTTTAGAATTGTGTTGACAAGATTTCAAAACTCGGCGTATTATCCCTATTAGCATTTGGTTATTGGAAACCGAAGAGGGACAGCACAGGTCGCAAATGGGCGCACAAGTGCTTAAGAATTTAAGCCTCCGAAACTCCCAATCTCCAGTGTCTTCGCAAGTCGCGTGATTTGCAGCGAAGCGACCTGACGGGCGCCGAGCAAGACGCGGATTGCGCACCAACAGACAACTTATCTGTGATGATTTACGCTCCTCGGCGTCGCACTTCGCGCAAGAGTGTGAGCGGGGTCAGTTTGCTCTTTGAATATGTCAGGACGCAAACCTGAGTTTACCCATCGAAGCGTTCTTTTAGACGAGATCCTCGAATTCTTTACGGGATTGGTCGGTGAGACGATCGTCGATGCGACCCTCGGCTTGGGAGGTCACACCGAGGCGATCCTCGAGGCTCTCGCGACAACGCGGGTGATTGGCATCGATCAGGATGCGGCAGCTTTGTCGATGGCGTCTGAGCGACTCGCGAGATTCGGAGATAGGTTCGAGGTACGACACGCGAATTTTTCGGATATCGCCGCAATCGTGGAAAAGAACAGCGTCGCCGGCATTATCGCCGATTTGGGGGTCTCGTCGATGCAGCTTGATGACATCTCTCGCGGGTTTAGTTTTCGCTTCGATGCGCCGCTCGATATGCGAATGAATCGTGAGGAAGGCCAGACGGCTGCGGAATTGCTAGCCGAGCTAGACCAGGAAGCGCTCGCGAACGTAATTTACGAGTTTGGGGAAGAAAGAAAATCCCGGCGCATCGCCCGTCGGATAATTGAAAAAAGAGAAGCCGGTGAGCCGATCGAGACCACTCGACAGCTCGCAGAGTTGATCGAGAGAACGGTCCGCCGAGGCCCGAACGACAAGATTCATCCGGCGACCCGCACGTTTCAGGCCCTGCGTATTGCGGTCAATCGGGAGCTCGAGCTTATTGAAGGATTCATCGACGACTCGCTGAATATTTTGAAAAAGGACGGAATCCTGGCCGTCATCACCTTTCACTCGCTGGAAGATCGAATCGTGAAGAATCGGTTCCAGCTGCTCAACGGAAAATGCATCTGCCCGCCGCGCATTCCGATGTGCATGTGCGGTGCGGAAAAAAAGATTGAAATTTTGACGCGAAAGCCCATTGTTCCGTCGGAACGAGAGCAAAACGAAAATCCGAGATCACGCAGTGCCAAGCTGCGGGGATTTAGAAAGCTCTAGACAAGACGCCCCTAAGGAGAACGACCCGATGCCCGCTAGACCCCTCAGAAAACACCGTGCTTCGCGCACGTCGTCACGCCCGCGAGTCAGCCGTTGGAAGCTTTATTTAATGACGGGGCTCATGGGCGCCATTATCGTTTCCGGATTTTTCTTTGCCGCCCGGCAGCATTTTCTTTCCTGGGATTACGGAATGAAGAATTCGCGGCTACGTAAGCAGCTCGACGATCTCGAAACGGAAAAGCGGCGGCTGTTGCTCGCTCGCGAGAACTCTTCGTCACCCACGGAGGTCAAACGTTCGGCAAAGAAGCTTGGCCTCTTCGATACGCTCAGCGAGGTCGTCCCTCGTCCGGAGCTCGCATCTTTTACCAGTCCCGCCCGGCCCGAAAACATAGTCGAGGCAAAGGTCACGAAAACGGTAGACTCCAAACCGCTTAACTACACGGTGGTGCCCGCTTCGATTAAGACCTCGCCACCTAAGTCGCCCAAGTCAGAGGGCGAGCCGCGACGTGAAATAGCCGAATAAATTTTGAAACGGAATCAGAGAAGCGATGATGGCGATCAGAAAGCGGAAAAGAAAATTCGATTCGAAACAGGTCGCCTTTACTCGATTCATGTTGATCGTCGGGTTATTCGCGATCTGGATTCTCGGGATCAGCACACGCCTTGTATATCTACAGGTCTCCCAGCACGAATGGCTCCGCAATAAGGCCGTCGATCAACGCCAGGACGTTAAGAAAAGTAAGTTGCTGCGCGGAACTATATATGACCGTGAGGAACGTCCCCTTGCAATGAGCGTTCGGGCGAAGACGCTTTATGCCGACGCGCTCGAGATCACGGACGTCGAAAGTTCGGCGAAAACAATCGCGAAGCACTTGAAACTCGGCGTCGCGGAGCTCACTAAACAACTCAGGGACGCAAAGGCCGCCAAGAAACGCTTCGTGCCGCTCGTCAAGAAGGTCGATGAGGAAACGGCGCAGCGTCTGAATAATGCTTTGGCTACTGAAGGAGTTAAGAAGGGCGACGAGCCGCAATTCGAAGGGTTGCATTGGATCGAAGATCAAAAACGAAGCTATCCATATGGCACGCTTGCCGCCCAAGTTATCGGTTTTAGTAGTTCCGATGATGTCGGAATGGCGGGCGTCGAGCAGTCGCAGGAGGAGTTGCTTCACGGTAGCGTTGTTAAGAAACTACAGGAGCGCGACCGCCTCGGACGCATTTACGAGGAGACGATCGAAGAGCGTTCGCGACCCGGCGACATCACCCTGACGATCGGGACGACCTTCCAGCATAAGACCGAGCAGGCGCTGGAAGAGGGCGTTAGAAATGCCGGAGCTAAATCGGGAATCGCGATCGCCATGGATCCTAAGACCGGTGAGATTCTCGCGCTGGCCAACTATCCCACGTTCGATCCGAATATCGTCAAGGAAGTCGTTGCCGGCAACATCACCAATCACGCGGTGCAAAGCGTCTATTCGCCCGGCTCCGTGATGAAGCTGATTACCTACGGCTCAGGCCTCGAGAAAAAATTCTTCACACCGGACCAAATGATCAGTTCCGGCAACGGAACGATTGATGTCGCGGGTCACGTTTTTAAGGATTCGCATGCCGTTGGAACGGTCACGTATGCGGACGCTTTCGCTCAGTCGAGCAACGTCTGTGCGATCAAAACAGGCCTGCGCGTGGGTAAAGATGATTTTTACGCGATGCTTCAAAAAATGGGCTTCGGCAGCCGCACTGGTATCGAACTGCCGGCCGAAACGAACGGCATTGTTCGTGCGCCCGAGCGATGGAATGGCGACTCTCTGGCATCGATGTCAATCGGCTATGAAATTGGCGTGACCGCGTTGCAAATGACAACTGCATTTGCGACGATAGCCAATGACGGAATCAGGATAAAACCGCGTATTATCAAGGAAATTCGGGCATCCGGCGAGAAACCGACGGCAACTGTAGCACCCGAGGGTGCGAGGGTCGTTTCGGTCGAAACTGCTCAGAACCTGCGCCGTATGATGAGACAGGTCGTACTCGCCGGAACCGGAAAACGAGCTCAATTGAATGGCTGGACGTCAGGTGGCAAGACAGGCACGGCGTGGAAGTTTAACTCTGTGTCAAAGAGCATCGATTCGAGCAAATATATCTCATCATTCGTCGGCATGGCTCCAGCGGAAAATCCTGAGGTGGTGATCGCGGTCGTTATCGACGAGCCAAAGGTCGGTGCAAGAGATGGCGGAGGCGTGGCCGCACCAATTTTCAAGCAGATCGCCGAACAGATTTTGCCCGAGCTCGGAGTCGTTACGGACGGAACGGTCGCGACCCCATTCGCTAAGGCGGAGCCGAAAAAGGAAACGGAAGAACCGCCGAGCGGGAAATTGGACACTGCAAAGCAAGATAAATCGAAGGCAGGGGCGGCCGTCGTCGGAAAACAGAAGCTGCCTAAACCTGCAGGCAAGCCGCCCGAGAAGAAGACGACCGACAGCGCCAGACGCGCTTTGCCAAACACGAGCGCGACATTTTTTATTAGGAACAAATCGTCCACGAGGACGGCACGTGCTTGACCCTTGAAACTTCGAGCGGCCATCGACTATCTAGGCGGCAACGCGCCGCAATTCGCCCCCGCTTCGGCCGACCGTGAAGTCACGTCTTTTGTGATCGACTCGCGTGAGGTAAAAGCGGGCGACGTTTTTTTTGCGCTTTCACAACCCGAGTACGCGGCGAATGGTTTTAACGGCGATTTCGTCGATTCGACCGTTTTCGCTGTGTCCGCACTTCGAAATGGTGCAGTCGCGGCAGTCGTGCGCGAAGACAGATTCGCGGAACACGCCGGGGACCTGAGCGAGTTTCCAGACCGGTTGATTTTCGTTGATGACTGCATCGCCGCGCTTCAACGGCTTGCACACGGCGTTTATCTCGAATGGAATAGGCCTGTCGTGGCTATCACCGGCAGCGCCGGCAAGACTACGGCTAAAGAACTCACGGCCACCGTGCTGGAGGGCTCAGGCCGAAAGGTGCTCCGCAACATTAAAAATTACAACAACGGCCTTGGCCATCCGCTGACCGTACTAAATCTGGCGAAAGATCCGACCTATGACATAGCCGTTCTCGAGATGGGAATGTCGACGCCGTTGAAGGAGATACAGCGGCTATGCAAGATCACGCCGCCCGATGTCAGCGTCGTCCTCAACGTTCTCGGCGTGCACGTCGAACACCTCGGATCGATCGACGGCGTTGCCGCAGCGAAGGCGGAAATCGTAGAGGGAATGAAGGAAGGCGGGGTGGCCGTGCTGAATGTAGACGATCTACGTGTAGCGGCGATGGCCAAACTATCAAGGGGAGAAGTTCTTACCTTTGGGATCGACAACGAAGCAGATGTCCGGGCCTCAAAAATCGAGGTCGACGGATTCGACGCGACGACCTTTGAGCTTACAATTCCTACCGGCGTCTCTACTGTGCGTCTCCCGCTCAGCGGGAAGCTCAACGTGATGAACGCGCTCGCGGCGGCCGCCGTCGGCTACAACCTCGGAATGTCCGGTTCTGAGATCGCGGACGCACTCCGCAACGCATGTTCTCCGCCTCAGCGTAGCGAGATATTACGATTCGCCCATGGCTTTACAGTGATTAACGACTCTTACAATTCAAATCCGTCAGCGCTTATTTCCATGGCAACGACGCTGATCGAAAGTTCACCCGGCGCCTCACGACGGATTGTAATTGCGGGCGAGATGCTGGAACTGGGCGAGAACGCGTCGGATATTCATCGCGAGACAGGCGAACGCATTGCGGCTATGGATGTCGATGTGATTATCGGAGTCCGCGGGTTCGGCCGCGATCTAGCGTCCGGTGCCGTCGATGCGGGATTCGCCGATGCAAGGTTCGCGGACGATTCGGAAATGGCCGCTCGGATCCTGATGGATGAGATAAAGCCCGGCGATGTCGTTCTCGTGAAAGGATCGCGAGGCGTCCGAACGGAGATCGTCACGGAACGGCTGCTCGAAAAGTACGAACTCGTTCAAACGGTTTCGACGTAAGGTACGATGCTCTACCACCTCTTATATCAGGTAATCTTCCGCGAGTACGCGGCGACCAGCGAGTCGTATCTCATCAAGGGCCTCAACGTCTTTCAGTACGTCACCTTCCGCACGGGCTTCGCGACGATTTCGTCGCTTCTCATTTCGCTGTTTGCGGGGAAATGGGTAATCAAGAAACTTCAGGCGCTCAACGTTGGGCAGGAGATTCGCGAAGAGCTCTCCGAAGAGCACCAGGCTAAAAAAGGTACGCCCACGATGGGAGGTGTGCTGATCATCGGATCGGTAATCGTAGCGTCATTGCTCTGGGCACGATTGGACAGCCTGTTCCTCTGGCTCGCGTTGGTTTCGACGACATTATTCTCGGCAATCGGCTTCGCAGACGACTACATCAAGATCGTAAAGAAGCGTTCGCTCGGTCTAACGGGGCGCCAAAAGTTGATCGGGCAGCTGGCGGTCGCCGGCGGTCTCTGGGCGGTGCTCTATTACTTTACAAACTATGCGTGGAATCTCAGCGTTCCGTTTCTAAAGGTGACCGCCGAGAGCGATCCTGCGATAAGTATCAGCTATATAGGGCCTTTTGTTTACGCGATATTCATCGTCTTCGTCCTGCTTGGCGCATCTAACGCCGTCAACCTTACGGATGGTCTTGATGGCCTCGCGGCCAGCGTGACGTTTATCGCGATGAGCGCTTTGACCGCACTCACGTACGTGATCAGCGATGCCCGCTGGGCGGAAAGACTCGACCTGACGCACAATCCTGCGGCAGCCGAATTGACGGTTTTTTGCGGGGCGATGGTTGGATCGAGCCTTGGCTTTCTCTGGTACAACTCGCCGCCTGCTGAAGTGTTTATGGGTGACGTCGGGAGCCTCGCGATTGGTGGAGCTCTCGGAACGGTCGCGATCCTGACCAAGCAGGAATTCTTACTGCCATTTATTGGCGGAGTGTTTATTCTCGAGGCGATATCGGTGATGATCCAGGTGTCGTTCTTCAAATTTACAAAGAGAACTTCGGGAGTTGGCAAGCGAGTATTCCGGCAGGCACCGTTGCACCATCACTTCCAAATGTCGGGCTGGAAAGAGCCGAAGATTGTTTTTCGTTTTGTAATCATCGCCGTGCTGTTTGCTCTGCTGAGTTTGTCGACTTTGAAGTTGAGATAGATGGAACTGTCGAATCGGAAAGCATTGGTACTCGGAGCCGGTCGTTCGGGTATGGCCTCCGCAAAGTTCCTCGCTGAGCGGGGATCGAAAGTCGCGCTTTATGATCGCAAATCGATTGAGTCCTGGTCCGATGAAGCGAAAGCCCTGAAGGGATCGCACGGCGTGGGACTGGTTGATGGGGAACTTCCATCCTGGCTGTTAGATCAGATCGACCTGGTAATCATCTCGCCGGGCGTTCCGCCGAATACGATACCCGCTCGGTACGTGGATCGAAAAGATGGCGAGGTGATCGGGGAAGTCGAGCTAGCGTCGCGTTTCCTGAAAGGAAAGATCGTCGGCATTACAGGCTCGAATGGCAAGACGACCACAACAACTCTGATCGGAAAAATCCTTTCAGACGCGGGACTCAAAACACAGGTCGGCGGCAATATCGGAACGCCGCTTTTGAGTCTGGTTGAAAGCTCAGTTGGTGATACGTGGACGGTCTGTGAGCTGTCGAGTTTTCAGCTCGAGACGATCGTGGATTTCAGGCCGGACGTGGCACTTTGCTTAAACGTCACGCCCAATCATCTCGATCGGTACGAGGGATTTGTGGAATATGCTGCGGCGAAGCGGAGAATCTTCATGAATCAGACGCAGAGCGATCTTGCGATCCTGAATGCCGACGACGCTGTGACGGCCGAGTGGGCGACGCAGCTCGCGACGCCGGTTCAGTTGTTCAGCACAAAACGGGAGTTAAACGACGGATGTGTTTTACGAGGCCGTGAACTTGTTTCACGCAAAGACGGAATCGAGGCTGTGGTCACGACTCGCGACGAGATTTTTCTGCTCGGGCTTCACAACGTCGAGAATATTCTTGCGGCCTCAGCGGCGGCGATGGCATGCGGAGTTGCGATTGAATCGATCAGAAGATCGGTCGCAGACTTTCGCGGAGTGGAGCACAGAATCGAATTTACCGGGGAGATCGCGGGCATTCGTTTTTACAATGACTCCAAAGCGACTTCCGTGGATGCAACGATCAAGGCCCTTGAAGCGATGGCGGACGGAAAGGGAAAGACCATTTTGATTCTCGGGGGTCGTGGAAAGCAGGCACCTTACGCGCCACTTATTCCTTTAATCGAATCCAATGTGCGACATCTCGTTGTCATCGGCGAAGACGCCGGCAATATCGAGTCTCAACTCTCGGGCGTTGTGTCGACGACGCGTGCTGATTCTTTTGAATCGTCGATACGACTCGCCTTCGAGGCCGCTCAGGATGGCGATAAAGTTTTGCTAGCACCGGCATGCGCGAGCTTTGATATGTTTTCAGGTTTTGAGGAGCGTGGCAACCGATTTAAGAAGCACGTTGCGGAATTAAAAGCAGCGGCGGCGCACGGGTAGATTTTGGATGACTAAGGCACTGCGCACAGATTGGTCCATGTTCGGCATCGCGGCCGGCCTCGCCCTCTTTGGTGCGTTGATGGTTTACAGCGCGTCCGCGATGATGGCGATGCGGGAGTCGGGGGATGCCAGTCAGTATACGTATTTCTTTAAGCAGATCATTTTCGTCGCGATCGGCATAGGCGGAATGATTGCAGCGAGCCGGCTCGATTATCATGTCTATCAGCGGACCTGGGTACTTGTCGGGATTCTGGCTGTGACCGTGGTCGCATTGTTCGCGGTTTTTGCCTTTCCAGCGATCAACGGAGCCACGCGATGGATCAGATTCGGCGGGTTTTCTTTTCAGCCTTCGGAGCTCGCAAAAATCGCCCTTCCCATGTTTCTTGCTTACTATCTCACCCGAAACGAGGACCGCGTTGGTGAAGTAAAATCAACCGTTCTGCCCTGTCTTGGTGGCTTGGCGTTGCTTGGTGGATTAGTGCTCGCGGAAAAGGATCTTGGGACGGCGATTGTGCTGTGCGCCATCTTTTCGGCTGTCTATTTTGCTTCCGGGGCGAGGCTGATTCATATCGGAATCGTCGGGGCGGGATTGGCCGTGATTGGCGCTGCGGCTATCTTTTTCGCGCCATGGCGAGTCGCCCGCATCATGGCCTTCCTCGACCCTTTTAAGTATTCGGATGATGAAGGCTATCAGGTTGTACAGTCCCTCTACGCGATCGGTTCGGGCGGGATATTTGGGGAAGGGTTCGCTAAGGGTCAGCAAAAGCTCTTTTATCTTCCGTACCCTTATTCTGACTTTATTTTTTCCGTCGTAGGCGAAGAGCTTGGCCTAATCGGGACATTAGGAGTTGTCATCGCATTTGCACTTTTACTCTGGCGCGGGGCAAAAGCAGCCCTGTCCGCTCCGGACCGATTCGGGACGCTGCTCGGTATCGGCCTGACCACCGGGATCATCGCGCAGGCGCTTTTCAACATTAGTGTCGTCATCTCGATATTACCCGCGAAGGGAATTCCTCTTCCCTTTATCTCCTACGGAGGATCGTCAGTACTGCTCACGTTAATTGCCGTCGGCATCCTGATGAATATTTCCCGTGCAGGCGTCGGATCGCCGGCTGTGAGCTTTGGCTCGTCAGATGATACGGGCGGCAGAAGGGCCGTCCGCGGTTCGCACCGATCAAGAACGAAGGGTCAAAGACCGCACTTTGCCAGATGAAAGTTCTAATTGCAGCCGGCGGGACCGGCGGACATATTTTTCCGGGCATTGCCGTGGCGAAGGAGATCGTGCGGCGCTCCGACGCGTCCGAAGTGTTATTCATAGGCACTGCCCGCGGACTCGAGACGAAGATCGTGCCGGAGAGTGGCTTTCAGCTGTCGCTCATTAATAGCGCCGGCCTGAAGAATGTCGGGCTCGTGAACAAGATTAAGGGAATGTCGGTACTGCCGCGAAGCTTTATCGAGGCGCGTAAGATCATCCGCCAGTTTCGGCCTCATGTCGTGGTCGGCGCCGGCGGCTACGTTTCGGGTCCGGTATTGATGATGGCGGCGATAATGGGCTATCCGACGCTCGTGATGGATTCGAATGCCCTGCCGGGCTTTACGAATAGACAACTGGCGAGATTCATCGACCGTGCGGCACTCACTTTCGAGCAGGCGTTGCCGTTCTTCGGGAAGAAGGGCGTTGTGATCGGCAATCCAGTGCGTAGTGAATTCTTCGATATTGGCAGAAAGGCCGACGCGGGGAGTTTTCATGTTCTTGTGTTTGGAGGTTCTCAGGGATCGCGTGCGATCAATAATGGGATGATAGGAGCGCTGCCCTTGCTCAGCGAGACCGGTGAACGCCTCACGCTCACGCATCAGACCGGCGAGAATGACTACGAGAACATTCGTGCTGCGTACAGCGCTGCGGGTTTTGCGAATGCCGACGTGAGGCCTTTCATTTCTGACATTTTCGTCGAATTTGAAAACGCGAATCTGGTTATCTGCCGCGCCGGGGCGACCACATGTGCAGAGCTAGCTGCGGCCGGCCGTGCGTCGATCATGATTCCGCTCCCGTCGGCATCTGATGATCACCAACGCAAGAACGCCGAAGCCCTCGTAGGGCAGGGAGCGGCAACTATGATTTTGCAAAAGGATTTGACCGGTGAAGTACTTGCAAACGAGATCCTCCGTTTATTGAATGACGCAGAAGCGACGCAAAAGATGGGTGACGCCGCGAAGGAGCTGAGTAGGCCGGACGCCGCCGAGCGGGCGGTTGATCTGATCGAAGAATTGAAGATGAGCACGTGAGACGCATGCGCCCTGAGACCGCAAACTCAAAGTACACAGAATGTTCCGAAACGTAAAGAGAATTCACTTCATAGGCATCGGCGGTATCGGTATGAGCGGTATCGCTGAGGTCCTGTGCAATCTTGGCTTCCAGGTTTCGGGTTCGGACGCTAAGAAGTCGAAGAATACAGAGCGCCTCGAGAGTCTCCATCAAATTCGTATTGAGGAAGGGCACGCGGCCGAAAACGTCGGTGACGCGCAGGTAGTCGTCTATTCTTCGGCCGTGAAGGAAGACAATCCTGAGGTCGTATTCGCGAAACAGAAAAGTATTCCGGTGATTCCGCGTGCCGAGATGCTCGCGGAGTTGATGGTCTTAAAACCTTACGCGGTTGCAGTTTCCGGGACACACGGTAAGACGTCCACGACCTCAATGGTCGCGACGATCCTTGGGCATGCGGGTTTTGATCCGACAACTGTAGTGGGCGGCGTGGTGGACACCCTGGGATCGAACGCGAAGTTGGGTGCGTCCGACTGGTTTGTTACAGAAGCCGATGAAAGCGATCGTTCATTCCTGATGCTCTATCCGACCATCGCGGTCGTGACAAATATCGATAAGGAGCACATGGAGTCGTACAAGGGAATGGACGACGTCGTGCAATGCTTCACGGATTTCGTCAATAAGGTTCCATTCTTCGGGGCGGCGGTGATTTGTCTAGACGATCCGAATGTTCAGCTGATTATTCCGAACATCAAGCGCCGCCGTGTCACATACGGAATGACTGCCCAGGCAGATGTTTCGGGACACGATATACTTTACGATGACGATTTTGGCTCGAGATTTACGGTTTGGCGGGGCAGCGAAGTGTTGGGAGATGTGTATCTGCCCGTCCCGGGTAAGCACAACGTTTACAACGCTCTTGCGGCCACGGCCGTTGCTCTTGAGATGGAGGTTCCGTTCCAGCGGATCGTCGAGGCCCTCGCAATCTTCAAGAATGCGAACAGGCGTTTTCAGAGAAAAGGCGAAGTTAACGGAATTTTGGTTGTAGATGACTACGGGCACCATCCCACGGAAATTCTTGCGACGCTCGCGGCCGCGAAGAACAGTTCAGGATCCCGGCGCACGGTCGTCGTATTTCAGCCGCATCGGTACACGCGCACGCAGGAGCTGATGTCGGAATTCGCTCTCGCATTCAATAATGCCGATGTAGTTTTTGTGCTCGACATTTACGCCGCGTCCGAACAACCGATCGAGGGAATCTCGGCAGAAATATTGACCGACAATATTAGAAAGTTCGGACACAAGAACGCAATTTATATCGGCGATCTGGAGACGGCGGCAGAACGCGTCGTTGCGCAGCTCGAAAGCGGAGATCTCGTGATCACGTTGGGTGCCGGGACTGTTACTCGACTCTCGGATGAGATCCTTGAGGGACTCGCCGGCAAAAAGGCAAACGATAAATAGATGGCAAAAGCAAAAACGAAAAGCTCCGCAAAACGAGGAAAGGCCGCAAATGCTCGCCGTCGTTCGACCCGCTTCACTGCGGGTGCTCGCAGGGCCGGCCGCGATACGTCGCGATTCGGAGTGCCGCTCGTAATTGGACTCGCACTCCTTCTCGGCATTGGATTTTTTGGCTCAATCGGATATCAAACCGCGACGGCATCCAACTTCTTCGCGGTGCGAGAGATCGAAGTGCGTGGAACGCATCGGGCCGCCACAGATGATATCCGGCGTATCGTAGCTGCATACACCGAAAAAACGGGCGTGTGGCGCTCGGACCTCGCCGAGATTAGGACGAAGATCGAAAAACTGCCTTTTGTAAAAACGGCGTCGATTTCGATGATGTTGCCCGACGGTTTGCTGGTAAATGTGCACGAGCGTGTCCCGGCCGCGGTGGTGAGAATGGCAGGCGGCGACTTTCTGGTTGACGCGGAATCGGTGGTGCTGACCGGTGCTGCGAAACGCGAGGATTCGCTGCCCTTCACGCTTCGTGGATGGGATGAAACGAAAAGCGAAAAGGCCGCGACGGATAACAACGCACGACTACGCCTCTACAAAAAGATGCTCGACGAGTGGGTCGAGCATGGAATCGACAAACGCGTAAGGGAGGTCAACCTGACAGACCTTCGGGAGCCGCTTGCGATGATCGAGGATTCAGGAAAGACGATATCGGTAGCGCTGTCTCGCGAAAATCTCGGTAAAGGTCTGAAGTCGGCGATAGAAGCAGTAGCCGGCAAAGGTGAGAAGATTAGATCGGTGAACGCGGCCGGCGTTTATCCCGTGATGGAATACGTCGGAGGCTAGAGGATCGAAAAGATGGTTCAAGACATTAGAGCGGCCGGCCTCGACGTAGGGACGAGCAAGATTCGCTGCGTGATTGGCGACGCTGGCGAGGACGGCAAGCTGAATATCCTTGGCGTGGGCGAAGCCGAATCGAAAGGGCTGCGGCGCGGCGTTGTCACGTCCACCGAGGCGGTCGTAGACGCGATACGCCGAGCGGTGGGCGAAGCAGAACGCGTATGCGGCGTCGATATCGAATCGGTGACGGTCAACCTTTCGGGCGAGCATTTTCGCGGCGAAAATAAAACGGGCGTCGTTGCCGTCACCGGGCAAGATAAGGAGATCGACGATGACGACATCAATCGAGCAATCGATTCCGCAAGTGCGATGCCGCTGCAGCCGGGATGGGAAATAGTCGACCGGCTGCCGCAGGAATTCATCGTAGATGGGCAGGACGGCATTATCGAGCCGGTCGGGATGACGGGCACACGGCTCGAGGCACGCGTTCATGTCGTCGTGAGTCCGAGTGCGGGTAGGCAAAATCTCGCCAAAGCGATCAAGCGGTCTGGACTCGACGTCGAGCATACGGTTATCGAACCGCTCGCCGCCGCCGACAGCACGCTCACGGATGACGATCGCGAATACGGATGCGCCGTGGTGAACATGGGCGCCGAGATTACTGGCCTGACAGTGTTCTCGCGAGGGGCTATCCAGCATGTAGCGGTTTTTCCGTTTGGGAGTACGCACTTTACCAAGGACCTCGCCGTTGGGTTACGCGTCTCGATCCCGCAGGCTAATGCGATAAAGCATGATTACGGCTGCGTCGCATCGTACCTGCTAAGCGACGACGAGCGGCAGGAGTCGATCGAGATAATGCCGGTCGGACGAAGCGAGACTCGCGCCCTCTCGAAAGAGATTCTCTGTGACATCATGCAGCCCCGTGCTATCGAGCTGCTGCAGCATATAGCTCGCGAATTAAAATCGCATCACGCGCAGGTCTCGAGCGGAATCATAATGACAGGCGGAGGGTCGCTGGCCCGCGGCATGTGCGAGATAGCAGAGCAGGTCTTCGATGCGCCGACGCGGCTCGGGTTTATCGAGCACGAATTCTTCTCGGGCCTGACGGGCGAAGCCCAGACCCCAGAGTGGGCGGTGGCGTGCGGCCTGGCACTTTCATCTCTCCGCTCGCAGACTCGCGGGCGGGATTCTGGCGATAAATCGACGGCGAAGAAGATGGCGGACTGGCTCGGAAACTTTCGGGAAAGATTTCGCTAGAACTTCGGTCGTGGCACTTTGACTTGATAACAAACTGTTGTAGTCTTTTAGTCCGTCAGCACAACATCTAGTTATCGACCACTGACAACCTGTTTGATTTTACAGCGACGTTTTTCGATGTTCGCTTTTGAATCTCTATTGACGGCAATGGAACAACGCGAAATGACCATCTCGAACACCCCACTGAAAATGTTTATCGACGAGCCGCCGATCACCGGCGCTCGGATCAAGGTTATCGGCGTCGGCGGCGGCGGCAGCAATGCGGTTAATCGAATGATCGAAGCCGGCATCAAGGGTGTTGAGTTCATCGTGGCGAACACGGATTTGCAAGCGCTCGAGAGTTCACTGGCACCGATGAAAATCCAACTCGGGAGCAAGTCCACCCGTGGCCTCGGGGCTGGATCAAACCCCGAGATGGGCCGGGCTGCGGCGCTCGAAGATTACGAGAAACTGCTCGACGTGCTCGAAGGTTCGGACATGGTATTTGTCACCGCCGGCCTGGGTGGCGGGACAGGCACAGGCGCGGCACCTGTCGTTGCGTCTCTTGCGATTGAACTCGGTGCATTGACGGTCGCAGTCGTTACTAAGCCTTTCGCGGTCGAAGGAAAGAAGCGCATGGCGCAAGCTGAGAAGGGGCTCGCGGAGCTGCGCGGCTGCGTCGACACGCTTCTTACGATTCCGAATTCCAAATTACGCGAGGTCGAAGAAAAGATCACGATTTTAGACGCGTTTCGACGGGCGGACGAGGTTCTGTTACAAGCCGTTCAGGGCATCACCGATCTAATTATCACGCCGGGTATTATCAATCTGGATTTCGCCGATGTTACGACAGTGATGCGAGGCCGGGGCGTGGCCCTGATGGGTGTCGGCCACGGCGAAGGTGAGGACGCGGCTTCAAAGGCGATGCGCGCCGCTCTTAACTACAAACTGCTCGAGGAGAATTCAATAAAGGGTGCTAAAGCGGCTCTTATCAACGTTACAGGCGGACCCGAGATGCGTCTGGGCGAGGTTGAGGACGCGATCGGAATGATCGAAGCCGAGGCGGACGAGAACGCCGATATCATCTGGGGAAGCGTTATCAAAGAGGATATGGGGGACGCGATTCAAATCACCGTGATCGCGACCGGATTCGATACGGCGGCGACGGTCTCCACACCAAAGCCTAAACTCGAACAAGGCCAGGCGGTCGGCTCGGCGAAGCCCCAGCTGCCGGCGCCGTCCGATGACGCGGCGAGCGAAAACCTGGACGTTCCCACCTTTATGCGGCGACAGGCCGACTAGCAAATACGCTACTATTCTCGTAATGACGCGAGAGGGCAGTTCAAGACCGCGAATAGCCGTCACGATGGGCGACGCCGCCGGCATCGGCCCGGAGGTCGTCGTCAAGGCGATCCACACACTTCAGAAAAATGCGGACTTTGAAGTGATCGTAATCGGCGACAGCCGTTATCTCGAAAACGCCGGCGTTGATCCTGCATTCGTTGTGGATCTCGCCAACCTTCCCGATAAAATCGAAATGGGCGTCGACTCCGCCGTGACCGGAAAGGCCGCGGCTGAGTGCATTGTCCGCGCCGTCGAGATGTGGAAGGCGGGCGAGATCGATGCTATCGCAACCGCACCGATTAGTAAGAATTCGATACGCCTTGGCGGTTACGACTTTCAAGGTCACACTGAGTTTCTGGCGCATCTGACGGGGACGAAGAGGTTCGCGATGAGTTTCTTTGGGGGAAACCTGCGCGTCGTTCTGCTTTCTACCCACCTTGCTCTAACGAAAGCGATCGAAAAAGTACGTAAAGAACCACTGATCGACCTGATCGAATTTTCTAACTCGACCCTCGGCAAACTACTCGGGCGAAAAATTAAGATCGCCGTCGCCGGGCTGAATCCGCACGCCTCGGAGAACGGTATGTTTGGCACCGAAGAGGCTAGCGAGATCCTTCCGGCGGTTGAGGAATGCAGAATACGGGGCATCGACGTATCCGGGCCATATTCACCCGATACTATATTTCTTCGGTGTGCACGCGCCGAATTCGACGTGGTTATAGCCCTTTATCACGATCAGGCAACCATTCCCGTAAAGGCTCTATCGTTCAATAGCGCCGTGAATGTCACCCTCGGTCTGCCCCTGATTCGGACGTCTGTCGATCACGGCACCGCATACGATATCGCAGGCCGCGGCATCGCAGAATCCTCCAGTATGACCGCTGCGATTCGCCTCGCCGCCGAGCTTGTCGCGCTCAAGTGAAAGCTCGTCCGGGTTTTGTTAAACTACCCTCTTTGACACGAAGACACCCGTGGAAAAACGTAAGATTTTATTGGCCGATGATTCGGCAGCGATTCGAAAGGTTATCGAATTGAAGTTTGCCGAGGAAGGCATCGACGTAACGGCTGTCTTGGATGGCGATGCGGCAATGATGGCATTCGTCCAGAATGAGCCGGATCTCGTCATCGCCGACGTAAGCATGCCCGGGGCGGGCGGACTACAGATCTGCGAAATGATTAAGCAGGACGAGTCGACGCAGACAATCCCCGTTGTTCTGCTCACGGGGTCCTACGAACCATTCGACCCGCAGGACGCAGAACGAGTCGGGGCCGATTCGTATTTCGTCAAGCCCTTTGAATCAATCCAGAAGGTCGTCGATACCGTGAACGACCTCTTAACCCAACGGGACCTTCGTGTTGCTTTCGAGACATCAGGAACGGAACCGTCTGAGCACACTGTAGCGGAGCTTGGTTTTGTCGGCATGGACGATATGCCGGACGAACACGCGGATGGGAAGCTCGATGAGGAAGCCGACGAATCTGCGGCTGAGGAAGACCACGCCGAACGAGCGAGCGACGATCTGGCCAGCGAAGAATACGAAGCTGCTATAAAAGGAACGGCACCCGAGCCCAGCGTGTTCTCATTCGACGAGATTACGGAGGACGACTCGACAATTGATATCGTTCGAGTGACCGATGCTGGCCAATCGGAAATCTCGATTCGAGTGAGTTCTCCTATCGACCCATTCTCAGCGCCTGCCGCGCTGCCGGAGCGACCTTTGAATCGAGAGGTAACCTCAGATCGCAATTCAACTTCTCAGCTTTCGGCGAACACGCTTACCGTCGTGGAGAATTTCGGGTCGAGGCCAGCGGAGGACTTGCTGACTATCGAAAATGTCTCGCCGGAGCTCATCGAGGAGATAGTTCGACGGGTAGTTGACCGCCTTTCTCGCACTTCCGACGGGGATAATGCTTACGCCTCTGTGCTCGGCAAAGATTTTGACCTAGAGGACTGATTGGTTAGATCGAAATGGAATTAGCAAAGGCCTACGACCCAAAGCAGGCCGAAGAACACCACTATAAGCGCTGGGAAGAGAGCGGATTCTTTCGCCCGGAGATAAATGAAGATCCCAACGCGCCTTCTTATTCGGTCGTCATTCCTCCGCCCAACGTCACGGGTTCGCTTCATATGGGCCACGCGTTACAGCACACGATGATGGATGTGCTGGTGAGATGGAAACGAATGCAGGGATACCGCACGCTGTGGCTTCCAGGTACGGATCACGCGAGTATCTCTGTCCAGCGAAAGGTCGTTGAAAAGCTTCGAAAGGACGAAAATAAAACGCCGCACGAGATCGGACGCGACGAGTTTGTACGCCGCGCCTGGACTTGGAAGGAAGAGTACGGCGATATCATTACCGGCCAGATGCGCCGCGAGGGCGCGTCAGTCGACTGGTCCCGACATCGATTTACGATGGAGGACAGTCTCTCGCGAGCAGTCCGCAGTGTTTTTGTTCAACTGTACGAAGAGGGGCAAATTTATCGCGGCCTTCGCATCGTTAATTGGTGCCCGAAGGATAAGACCGTTCTCTCGGACCTTGAAGTAAAAGAGGAGACGAAAAAAGACGGGAAGCTCTATCACCTGCGCTATCCGCTCGCCGGTGGCGTCGGCTCGCTGGTCGTTGCGACGACCCGCCCGGAGACGATGCTCGGCGATACGGCCGTGGCTGTGAATCCCAACGACGATCGCTACAAAGATTTGATCGGCAAATCGATAGCCCTGCCGTTGGCCGGTCGCACGATTCCGATAGTTGCAGATGAATATGTCGACGCTGAATTCGGTACCGGCGCGGTGAAGATAACGCCTGCCCACGACCCAAATGATTATCTCGTCGGTGAGCGGCACGGCCTCGAGCAGCTGCTCGTGATGAACGACGACGGTACGATGAACGCCGCCGCGGGTGCGGACTTTGACGGGCTTGACCGTTTCGTCGCTCGTGAAAAAGTAATCGAACAATTCGAAGAGCTCGGCTTGCTCGAGAAGATCGAGGATTACGAAATTACGCTCCCGATATGCGAGAGGTGTAAAACGATCGTCGAGCCCATCCTGTCCGAGCAGTGGTTCGTCAAGATGGATGAACTTCGGGACACCGGACTCGAGCTCATACGCGACAAAGGCGTGCCGCATTTCTATCCACGAATTCCCCACGAGAAGGTCTACACGACTTGGCTTGAGAATTTGAAGGATTGGACGATCTCGCGGCAGCTTTGGTGGGGACACCAAATACCGGCGTGGTACGACGAAGAAGGCAACGTGTACGTCGCCCGCACCGAGGATGAAGCCCGCGTGAAGGCGAGTGGCCGCGAATTGCGACGGGATCAGGATGTATTGGACACGTGGTTTTCGTCGGGGCTTTGGGCGTTTAGCACGTTCGGATGGGACGGCGACGTCACCGAAAGCGACGACTTAAATTCCTTTCTCCCAACGAGCGTTCTCATCACCGGGCGCGACATTATCTTCTTGTGGGTATCGCGAATGATGATGCTCACGAAGAAGTTTACGGGTAAGGTAGCGTTCGAGGATTGCGTCATCACCGGCACCGTTCTCGGAAAGGACGGCAAGCCGATGTCGAAGTCGCGTAACAACGGCGTCGATCCAATCGAGATGTTCGACAAATTCGGCGTTGACGCGACGCGTATTTATCTCGCCTCGATAGCAACCGGTGCGGACATTAGATGGAACGACACGGGCGTCGAAACCTATCGCAACTTCGCGAACAAGATCTGGAACGCGACGCGATTCTGTTTAATGAATGTGGGGGAGCCGTCCGGGACAGGTAGCGGCCATGCAGCCGCCTCGGACTTAGCAGACCGCTGGATCGTTTCACGATTGAACAAGACCGCGATCGACGTGAACGCGGCGCTTGCGAAGTACGAGTTTCATACGGCCGTCTCGCTGCTCTATCACTTTTTCTGGGACGACTTTTGCGATTGGTACATCGAACTGAAGAAAAACGAGATAACCGCCGGCGATGCCGGCGCGAGCGCGCTGTTAATTTCGATCATCGAACAATCCCTGCGGATGCTGCATCCGTTTATGCCGTTTCTAACCGAAGAGCTTTGGCAAAAACTGCCTATATCATCGGGCAAGATGCACAACGCGGCCTACACATCTGCCGGCGCGACAATCATGCTTGCGGACTTTCCAAAAGGTGACGCGGCGTCCATTGACGAGGCGGCCGAATCGGAGATGCGTTCCGTGATCGACCTCATCACAAAGGTCCGCAACATCCGAGCCGAGATGAACATCAAGGCGGGCGACCGCGTCGCGATTCATGTTGCGGCAAACGCATCGATGCAGACGATATTCGACGCGAACGATTCTCAGATCAAGAAGCTTGCAAAGGCAGACCGCATCGTTCTAAGCGAATCACTCGACGTTCCTAAAGCGTCGGCAAAGACAGTTCTTAGCGGCGGGGCAGAGGCTGCGGTGCCGCTCGAAGGCCTGATCGACTTTGAAAAGGAGCGCGATCGCCTAAAGAGTCAAATTGAAAAGCTCACGGAAGAAAAATCCCGCCTCGACGCACAACTAGCTAATGAGAGCTTTGTGAAGCGGGCGCCGGCCGACAAGGTGGAGGCGTTACGAGAACGGTCGGCGGAAATCGAGACACAAGTCAGGACGTTGACTGATAACCTTGAAGCGCTTGGATAGGAGTTGTCTTATGGCCTGTTCTTTTCTTAAATTATGGACTCTCGGACTCATTCTGTTCAGTGCTGGGATCGGCGTCGCCCAGGAAAAAGTTCTCAGCAAGTCAGAATTCGAACGGGCTTGGAAACAAGGTTGCGAAAAGACGAGCCGTATCGGTCATCGGCTGGTTGAGACCGACGAACAGTTCGCCAGTAAAGGCGCGCCGCCGTACAACACGTATATCAGCCGGCAGATGTATCTTCCGCCTGATCGAGTGTGGACGATTGCAGGCCGTAAGGGCGGAAAACTTTCAGATCAGTACGAAGAAATCAGAATTGGAAGGGTCAGTTACTCGAGGGACGGAGATGGTGCGTGGAAACAAAAGGAGCTGGGCTTTTCGGGCCTGTACTACTGTGAGCTTGAGGCGCCGATCAACATTGGCAATTCAACAGGTGCTGGAATCGGATCGAGTGACCGAACCTTGTCGGTCAAAACTGATAATGATTATAAGGACCTCGGTCGTCAGAAATTGAACGGGCAATGGACACGGATCCTCGTGCATGTTAAGACAATCACATTTTCTTCGTCGCCTTCAAGTACGCAATTTGCCACCACGCACAAGTATTGGATATCGAAGCTCGGAACGTTCTTGAAAGCTGAGTTCGACACCCATTCGCGCGGCACCGAGCAGTGGTCACGCCAACGAAGAGAGTATGACTATGGCCAAAAAGATTTGCGGATCGAAGCACCCACCAAATAAACACGGCGAATATCGCGGCAGACGGATAGAAGGTATGAACTGGTTAGAAAACGGAGACACTCTTTCGGCGATCGGGCAGTTTTTGGCTGAAGACATAGGGCGCGGCGATGTGACAACAACCGCGACCGTGCCCGCGGATACACGCGGGCTGGGACGGTTTCTGGCGAAAGAATATCTGGTGCTCTGCGGGCTGGAGATTGCTGAGGCGGTGTTTTTTCATCTTGATCCGGACAGCAGCGAGATTGAGACGACCTACAGCGATGGCGACGAAATAGAGGAAGGAACTATTTTCGGCACCCTGAAAGGTTATGCCGACGTGCTGCTTGTAGGTGAGCGAACGGCGCTAAATCTAATCCAGCGAATGTCCGGCATCGCGACGTTGACGCGGCAGTTTGTAAAAGCAATAGAGGGGACCGGCGCGTCGATAGTTGACACGCGAAAGACAACTCCGGGGCTTCGGGCTTTGGAAAAGTACGCCGTGACCGTTGGTGGCGGTAAGAATCATCGTATGGGCCTCGACGACGGCGTGCTGATCAAGGATAACCATATCGCGCTCGCCGGTGGCATCACCGAAGCGGTTCGTGCGGCAAAGGAACGCGTCGGCCACCTCCACAAGATCGAGGTCGAGATCATGAATTGGGCACAGCTACGCGAGGCCATCGAGGCAGGAGCGGAGATTGTAATGCTCGACAATCAAACGCCCGACGAAGCCGCAAAGCTTGTGGAAATGGCACGCAATTTGAATCCAAATGTCATGATCGAGGCATCGGGAAATATGGATCTCGATCGCGTCCGCTCATACGCCGAGGCGGGCGTAGATCTAGTCTCGGTCGGTCGAATTACGCACTCTGCCCGCGCCATGGATATAAGCTTTAAGGTTAGTAGTCACTAGCGACCCAGTAAAAATCAGACGCTAGGAGCCTCAGGCAAATCAGAGACGGGATCTCGTTTAATAAAAACAATTAGGGTCGTGGAGAATACGATGGCGATCGTCGCTGCGATGCCGCCTTCGATGCCGTAGGTTTCGCCAGTAAGCCAGGTTGGACCGGTGTCGATCTCCCGCAGAAGCGTATGTTCGGTAATCTCGCGCATGCCGCTGACTTCTATGCCGAAGACGGATCCCTGCACCCAATTCCACGCGCAGTGCATTCCCGATACAAACCAGAGGTCGCGAAAGCGAAGATAGGCGACGCTGAACCAAATACCAGCCAGGATGGTGTTCAATGTCGAAAACAACCCAGCACTAGGATTGCCGAGATGAACAAAACCAAAAAAGACCGAGGTGAGCACGACTGCGAGCCATGCGAAGCCGGCCCGATCGAGTGTCTGCAGAATATAACCGCGAAATAGCGCTTCTTCGGCGGCGGCAGCTATCGCGAAAACAGCTAAGGAGACCAACATAGAGATCACGACGTTCTCAGACCCGGAATCAATATTCGATACAAATCGTTCTCCGCCAAACGCGAATGCGATTGCGACGGCGAATATCACCGTCGATGCGCCTGCAATCAATCCGACAAGTAGATGCGAGAGCCAGCGGCCGCGAAACGAAGCACCAAGCAGCCGGAACGGAAGCCCTTCGAGCCACTTTCCGCACTGCCAACCGACGATGAGCGCTACAACGAGACCCAGCAGGCTGCTCCAGAGCCAGTGCATATGCGACGGTGTAGCCTCGCCCGGTCCGAGTGCGCCACGCATCGATCCCATGCCTACCGCAAGCACACCCACCATCAGCGAATAAAAGAAAAGAAATACGGCCACGCGCCAGCCGCTTCTCAGTCCTCCGTCTTCATCGAGAAATATTTTCTGAATCCCGTGCATCGACTTTGCGATTCTAGCGGATGGCTCTCGCGCCTCACAATCTGAAGCCGCGCGCTTATGCTAAACTCCTTCTCGTGACAGACCCTGAAGCGCCCGCAAAGCGTCGAAAAATGCCGTGGCTGCTGGGCGGTACAGTGCTTGCACTCTTCCTTCTTTTGATGGTGCTGCAGTCGTCGAATCTTTGGCGCAACCTTGCGATCGAGACCTCAGGCGACCTTATACTTCTCTACGCTCTGTCCTCCCTCAATTTTCTGGCGTTTATCATATTCGGCTTCATCTTTGCGCGCAGTATTGTGCGGCTCGTTGTAGAACGACGAACGCTGCAGCTCGGCTCCCGGATCAAGACGCGACTGCTCATCTATTTTTTCGCGATCAGCATTCTACCAATCATCGCGATGGCACTCTTCTCGTTCTTGTTTATGAATCGGGCACTGGAGCGATGGTTTACGCAGATTCCGGCTGAAGTCATACGCGAAACGACGGAACTGCAAAAGCGAACTTTGGGTGAGCGCGTAGCGATGCTTGAAGAGGCAACGAAAATGCTCGCGGCGACAATTTCGCCCGACGACGTGAACGCGGACCGTCTAACTCAGATCGCGAGGGCGGGCGGCCTCGCCTACATCGCCGTGGAAAGCGCGGGCCGAACCGTGACCGGCGGCTTTGCAGAATCAGTCTCGGAGCAGCAACGCCGCGAGATAGAGAGGCTGATCGCGAATGCAGAGGCGAGCGACGGGCGCGGGTTCGATGTGGCCAAAGCGCAGATGGGTGACGGAGGGCGTCTGATAGTCGCGTCGGCCCGTTTTGCGGAGACGAACCCAAGTGCGGCCGGTGACTCGCCAATGGTCGAGTTTGAGGCGCTCAAAGAGAGGGAAGTGACGATTCGCCAAGTAGGTCTGTTAACGCTAGGCGTGCTCACATTCCTGCTTATATTTGCGTCGATGTGGATAGCGTTCTATACCGCCCGCGGGCTGACCAATCCCATCAGGGCACTGGCCGAAGGCGCGGCCGAGATCGGAAATGGGAATCTCAATCACCGAGTCCGTGTGATGGCGACTGATGAGCTCGCACTACTCGTGACCGCTTTTAACGAAATGTCGGCCACGCTTGAGGAGAATTCAGAGGAGCTCACTGCTCGTCGTCGCTATATCGAGACCGTATTGGAAACCCTTCCTGCGGGCGTGCTCTCAATCGATGCTCACAATCGTATAAGTACTATCAACACCGCTGCAAAGTCGATGCTACGGCTGGAGGACGCGGACTTTTCAGGAATCGAGCTCGACGCGATTGTCGAGCGCGAGAACGGCACCGTCTTGAATCGAGTGATGGGTCGGGCCCGTCGTGTGGGATTCGCGTCTGAGCAAACGACACTTCGCCGCGAGCGAGACGACGGGGACTCGAATGACACTCCGATGAGCGTGGCCTTAACCGCGTCCGCATTGCCGGACGGCGGAGGGGCTGTTCTCGTTATTGAAGACCTTTCTGAATTGATGGCGGCCCAGCGGGCTTCTGCATGGCAGGAAGTGGCGCGCCGAATGGCTCACGAGATCAAGAACCCGCTTACTCCGATCCAGCTCTCAGCCGAACGAATTGCAAAACGTTTTGCTGAGGCCCCGCAGTTGGCGGTCACCGGCGCCTTCGCGCCGGGCGCAAATGTCCCTACGAGTCAGGACCAACTTCAGAGCGTTATCGATGAAAGCACCGCGACCATACTGCGCGAGGTGCATAGCCTGAAGACAATGGTCGATGAGTTCTCTCGATTTGCGAAGCTGCCCGACGCAAAGCTCGAAACCGGCCATCTTAACGACGTGGTGGCGCTGGCGGTCGAAGTATTTAACTATCGCTTCGACGATGTGCGGATCGAGACCGAACTAGGAAGCGGCATCCCGGACACGCGGGTTGATCGCGAACAGCTGAAGCGCGTATTTGTAAATCTGATCGAAAATTCGGTGGAGGCGTTTGCCGACGATGCTGTAGAAAAAGTTGTTTCGATCTCGACGCGGCATGACACGACTCGCGACCTGCTCATCGCCCAGGTTTCTGATACGGGTAAGGGTATCGACCCCGCGAACCTGCAAAGATTGTTTCAGCCGTACTTTTCGACTAAAGGCCGCGGGACGGGCCTAGGGCTAGCGATAGTGCGGCGGATAGTGACGGAGCACGGCGGCAAAATTTTCGGCGTGGCCAACGCACCACAAGGTGCAAAGTTCATCATAGAACTGCCGGTTTCATAGGATTTCAATGGCGGAAACAATCCTAATAGTCGACGACGAACGCGGTATCCGCGAGACGCTTCGCGGTGTACTCGAGGACGAAGGCTTCTCGGTCGAGACGGCGCAAACGGGTCAAGAGTGCCTTGATCTCACTTCGCGGAAGAGTTTTGGATGTATCCTTCTCGACATCTGGCTTGGGGATGGTATCGACGGCCTTGAGACACTGCGATTGCTCCGCGACGAAGGCAATGATTCCTCAGTAGTAATGATCTCAGGGCACGGAAGCATCGAGACGGCCGTCAAATCAACAAAGCTCGGTGCGTTCGATTTTATCGAGAAGCCGCTTAGTCTCGAGCGAACGGTGGTCACAGTTCGAAATGCAGTGAAGCGCCGTGAACTCGAACGTGCCAATCGGCAGATGGCCGACGAGATCGCGGAAGACTACATCATGATCGGCAACTCGGTCGCAATGCGGGCTCTGCGAAAACAGATCACAATCGTCGCGCCTTCGGACGGCCGAGTTCTTATTTCGGGCGAGAGCGGAACCGGAAAGGAGCTTGTAGCAAGATCGATTCATACGCAATCAAAACGACGTTCCGCTCCCTTCGTGGAGATAAACTCCGCAGCCATACCGGAAGACCTAGTGGAATCTGAACTCTTTGGTCACGTAAAAGGGGCGTTCTCGGGCGCGGTGACCGCGAAGAAAGGCAAGTTTGAGATCGCGGACGGTGCGACACTCTTCCTGGATGAGATAGGGGACATGGCTGCACGTGTGCAGGCCAAAGTGCTGCGCGTTCTAGAAGAACAGCGTTTCGAGCCCGTCGGCAGCAATAAATCAATTTCCGTCGATGTGCGTGTGATCTCAGCGACAAATAAGCCGCTCGACGCATTGATCGAGAACGGACACTTTCGCCCGGATCTCTTTTATCGTCTTAATGTTATCCCATTCCAGATTCCGCCTCTGCGGGAGCGAAACGAAGACGTGCCGCTCTTGATCGAACATTTTAATGCACGGTTCTCGGCGGAGTACGGAAAAAGTCCGAAAGAATTTTCGGACGAGGCCGTTCAACGGTTACGGAGTTACTCGTGGCCTGGAAATATTCGAGAGTTAAAGAACACGGTTGAACGAATCGTCATTATGTCCTCGAAGGTGGCGGTGACCGTGGATGATTTGCCTGAGCTCGGAGCCGCAACGGAGGCGTTTGCGAGCTCGTTTCGATTCCAGTCCTTTAAGCAGGCGACAGACGCGTACCAACGCGAGTTCATAAACCACAAGCTGGCCACTCACAACGGAAATGTCGCAAAGGCCGCTGACGAAATGGGCGTCGACCGTAGCCATCTCTACCGCAGAATGAAAAATCTGGGAATCACGCCCAGCGACTAGGGACTAGCGATCATCGGCCACGATATCGTAGGGAATTCGCGAGGCGAAAAATCGCGTGCCTGCCGTAAGAAGGGTCCAGAAGAGGGCGGCGGCGGCCATCATTGCCCACCCAATATTGGTCAGAAGATCATCGGTCAGGCCAAGCCCCATTCCAAGCGGGATGGTGCCGAGCATGCCAACGCGTGCTGCCGTTTTGCGACCGTTTTCGAATGACTGCAGCAAATTTACACGGCCGACTTCCATCTCCATGTACTCCTCATCGTTATTGAGATTGGTAAAATACTCGGCTTCGGTATTCGTGTATCTACGGAGAGCACTCGTACTTGCCAGTCGGTTTGCAGCGGAGAAGTTGTGCACAACATGCGCGAGCTTGCCTTCCCGAAGTGCTATTTCAGCCATTCCTCTTGCGGCAAGAAAGCTCTCTCCATGAAGGTCAACCACCTTCTGAAAAACACCGCCCGCGCGGCTCCACTCTCCAAAGTGAAAGTAAGCCTCACCGAGCCGTGTCAGCAGGTCCGCGTCGCCCATCGCATGGCGTTCAGCGAGGCGCATTGCGGCAAGGGAGCGCGTTTCGAGCCGCTCGTTGCTTCTGAGGCCCGCAAACGCGTGGAGGCAGCGGGCAAAATCGAAGATAAGCCGCGCGTCATTCGGTTGTAGGATGAGAGCTCGCCTGAACGATTCGAGAGCCTGATGTAGCCGCCCAATCAGTCGAAGCTCATTGCCAAGGCGTCTCAAATATTCGGCTCGCTCAGGACTTGCTTCGTATTCGCCGGTTTCTTGCAATCGCCCTCGCGTAGCTTCGAAAGCATTCTCGAGAACGTCCGCTTCCGGCAGTCGTTCCTCCGCGACTTTCTTGAGCACCTCTTTGGGATCCGCAAGATAATCTCGCATCTCGAGGGACCGGTTATCGAGGACCTCGCTTGGGAGGAGCGGTAAAAGTCGGCGAAGAATCTTCCGAAAATTCTCCGTACCGGATACGAGGACGATCTGCATGTCGCGCCCTGAGATGACGGTTCGGTACGATGCGTAAACACGATTGCCCCGGCGGATCGTACGCACAGCGTGTGTTTCAACATGCTCGATAGCCGAGATGCGGAGACGGCGACGCGAACCGATCATCCAGGATCGCAACCGAGCCGCAGGTCCCGTCCTGGTGATTCGCGTACCTTCGAAAACGATCTTTTCCGACAGGGCGAAAAAGGGAACGACTACCCAGAACACCACGAAGAGCGCGACGGCCCAGACGTCGTAACCAAGGTAGAGAAGGAATGCGGAAAAAAAGCTTCCGATAAGAAAGCCGGTCAGATAACTGTTGAGGGACAAGCGGACTGCGAGACGTTCGCCTTCGCCGGACGGTAAGAATTCGGGTAACTGATTGCTCTGCTTCAAGACAGTCTGATAAACCTGCAGCGAGGCGAACGGTCGAAGAGGTCATCTTCCCGGGCTAACCGCCGAATGGAGCCGCCTGCTCAGCGATCTCCTTAGCGCGTTCCGGATCGAGCTCATCAATCTTCTTTTTTGCCTCGGTCGCAGCTTGTGACATTGGGACGCTCTGGCCCTCAGCGTCCTTAGCGTCGTTCGCGGCTTTCGCGATAGTAAAGTAAAGGTTTGCTGCCTCGTCCTTCTTACCCTGCTTCTCGTATACCTTGGCAAGCTCGAGGTTGATCGTGTCCTTAGCAAGGGTGGAATCATTCTCCGCTGCTAGCTCGCCGAATAGCTTTGCAGCGTCGTCCAGACGCCCATCGGCATGCCGTGTCTGAGCAAGTGCAAATTTTGCGAGTCCGGCGGATGCGGACGATCCGCTAGCGATGCCCTCAAGCTCCGTGATGCCCGCGGCACGGTCGACCGAAAGCTTATTGGTGGCGATGAAATATCTCGCGGTCTCGGCGACCGATCCGCCAAATTTATCTGCCACGGCTTGGAACTCAGCGATGGACTTCTCGGCGCGCTCCTTTTCCGTCTTAAAAATCTGATCCTTCGAACCCGCGAGGGGCGGCGTGTCCGACACACGAGATTGGGACGTCTCTATTGCTTTCCCGAGAGCAGACTGAGCGGCGCCTTCGCTGCGGCGATTATAGGAATTTATGATAAAGAACAGGATGGCGACGACGACGAGAGCTGCAATCGCATACAGAATCGTACGTCCTTTTCCAGAGACCTTCTCTCCGACCGCCTCGAGACGCGTATTAACCGTCTGCTGAAAAGGGTCTTGGTATCGCACGGACGCCTTTGCCTCCGCAGTCGCCGTTGCCGCCTGCGCCGATCTTTTTTGTTTCTTAGCCATGTTTTAATGCAAATGTGTCGCCCTTGAATCGTTATATAATTGGCGATAACGGGCTAATTCCAAAGTTTCTAATTTAGCTTAAATGAAGGGCGATATCAAACAAAGACGCGAGAAACCGGCGGCGCAAAGGCATGTGGGAAAAGTTTGGAACGGTTTTCGCACGAACGGTTTCTAACATAACAGGTCCGCAAAGTAGGCGGGCCAGCATCGAAGGCCTCAGATGATCTTTGGTAAGTCAGCAACGCTTGACCCTGAAGCCTTCGCACCCCTTGCGGGCGTGGGTGGCGACGGTGCGCGGGCGATAGGCGAAGGTGCATTCGTGGATGCACTCAGATTGGGCGATGCGGACGCGTTCGACGCAATGGTGAACCGCTACTCGGCTGACATATATTCGCTCCTTGTAAGGCTCACCGCTGATTCAGAGGAATCCGCCGACCTTACGCAGGAGACATTTCTTAGGGCGTTGAGATCGATCGCCGATTTCAGGGGCGAATCAACATTGAAAACTTGGCTGTTTCGGATTGCGATCAACGAATCGAGGAATCGATTTCGGTGGTGGAAAAGGCGCCGCCGGGAAAAGATTTTCTCGCTCGATGCAAACATCGGTGACAGCGAAACGTGCATCTGGGAAACGCTTGCCGACGACTCGATCTCGCCCGAGGATGAAACGCTCCGGCGGGAGCAGTCGGCGGCCTTGATCGAAGGCCTTGCGAGCCTTAAATCGATGCATAGGGAAGTTGTCGTACTGTGCGATGTGGAAGGGTTAACTTATGAGGAATGTGCCGCTGCCCTCGGCACGAACGTCGGTACGGTGAAGTCAAGGCTCTCTCGCGGACGCGACGAGCTGCGACGCCGGTTGAAGGGATTCTGAAAAAGCGAATCACAAGGCAGACTCGCCCCGGTTTCATCTTTGATACCAAAAAAAACGGTGCCAAACGAAAATGGGTCGAGTATGGACGAGATAATCACAGGAGCTTGATCGGTGGGGAATGAGGTTATGCGGCAGATTTTGAAAACGACCAGCAACAAGTCGTTCGCTGAGCGAGCCGCGACCGTGTTCTCCACCGTGCAGAGCCGATGCGATACATACGTTGTTCCGAACACGGAACAGCCGGGGTCAGTTTGCCTTGTGGTCCGATGGTTTAGATAAGTTGGTTGTGATGGAGTGCAGAGATCTACAAACCGAGCTCGCCTTTTACGGTGAAATCGAATTGCCCGACGAAGTTGGGGCGAACGTCGAAGACCATCTCGCCGCGTGTCCGCTTTGCCGCGAACGCGTATCGGCCAATCGTGAGATTCGCCGCTCTCTCTCAGCTCTTCGCAAAGAGATGCCTTCCGCGGAACTCGCAGCTTCAATTCGGTTTCGTCTTCGAGAGGAACTTAGGAATGGTCCCGAGCGCGAGTCATGGTTTGCAACCGACGCGGGGGTTTGGTTTCAGCATCGCTTAATGCCGTACGCGGTCGGCGCGATGGTGACGCTGCTCGTCGGATTTGTTACGTTAAATTCACTCCTCCTCGGACTTCGAGCCGATGTAGGGAACACGCTCGCCGCCACATCTGCGCGTAACGCAACGGATCGCGTAATGCTCGCCGCCAGCCGGGATCCATACGCGGAGAACGACGTGAATGCTCCGATCTCTGCCGCCGAGTATGCCTTGCTGCGGCGCGATGTCTCGACGGAGTCTCCCAGCCTCAATCCTCACGGATCACTTATCTCGCTTTCGGGTTCACTCGTAAACAGGTCTGACGCGGGAAGCGAAGGCGTCGTCGTAGTTGCGGATGTTCTGAGCAATGGAATCGCCAGAATCAGGGAAGTCGTGGACCCGGTCAGAAATCGCCGCGTGCTACGCGATCTGGAAAAAGCATTCGAAGCGGAGCTCGGCGACACACCGTTCGTTCCGGCCAGAATGGACAATCGCTCGGAGAGCGTCCGAATCGTTCTAATGTTTCAGAGCGTTGACGTACCGAACAATTCACGACGATCTGCCCGGAGATAACGGGTATTACATTTGGTCGATAGCCGCCTTTACCTGAGCGGCAAGTGCGGGATGGATGTGTTGGAGAATGCGGCGCTTTTCCAGCGGTGCGGGCCCATTGCCTTGCGCTTTCATTTACGTATTATTCGCCTTTCGATTTGACGGTGGCCATGGCGGGCATCCCTTCATGTTGATAACAGCGAACCCTTGCTTTAACGCGCCGGCTGCATGGCGTACCTTTTTTCGTTTCCGCCCCGCAAAAGTAGACGGCCGTTGAGACCTGTTTTTCCTTTCCGGTGGCCGGTATGGGATTCGATGCGACGGTGAGCGCCGGGATCGGTTTCGAGGCTGCCAGTGACGTCACCTCTTGCCGTTCAGGTTGTGGAGTAGTCGCTAGTGCAGCGACCTGCGATTTCGCCCGGACCTTGGGCGACGCCTTCAGAGCATCTGCTGACGTAAAATCGACGAGGGCGGCAATTAAGGCGACGATGCCGAAGGCTGCGAAAAGGATCGGAGCAAATTCGGTGAGCCGATGGTCCGTCGCACAGAGATCGCAAAATCTCCGACTCGTCCATAATCTCCATTCCGTGCGCTCGATCTTCTCCCCGCAATTGGAACAGAACTGTGGGCGAAAAAGCATTGCAGTGTTACCAGTCCTAAAAGAGCGAAAATGTCCTTCGGCCGACCCAGTGCCGATGTTGCAAACTTGCTCTCTAAGCGATCAATAGGATTATAAAGCAAAATACAATTTTTGATAACCCTTTTCGCGCGGGGTGACGCAGGTCTAGTGCCAGAGATGCAACCAAAGCTTCATTGGAGAGCGTCTGATTGATAGTATTTTTCTATGTCCCTGCGACTAATTCTTTTTTCCTGCCTGGTATTGATCCTATTTTCGTCTGCCTCTGTGGCGCAGGATGACGACCCGATTAGGGTTGAGTCCTCCATCGTTCGTCTCAATGTCGGCGTCGTCGATCAGCGCGGCAGACCAATTAAAGACCTAACAAGGGCGGATTTCACTGTCTTTGAGGACGGCGTGAGGCAGGAGATTGGGAAATTTGAGCCGTCGACCGCTCCCTTCAGCGTAGTGATGATTTTGGATATGAGCGGTTCGACGCTCGGCTTTCGACAGGTTATCAAGCAGTCGGCTATGCGCTTTCTGGACGCGATATCGACTCAGGATCGCGTGGCGGTGGTTGAATTCTATGACAAGATTCGCCTGAGGAATGATTTCACTACCGATCGCGCTACCGTTTTCAACTCCATACACCAGGCGAATGGGGCCGGAAAATCACCCGTCTACAAGGCGCTGGATTTTGCCCTGGATAAGCTCGCAAAAGAGGGCACTCGCCGAAAGGCGATCGTAGTTTTGACCGACGGCAGGGATACGGAGGTGGAGGCAAACGATACCCGGACCCTCGAGGCGATCAGGGATGAACTCGTACCAACGACGATCCGGCCGGAGTCGGAACAGATCCTCAACAGAGTCCTCGGTCGGTCCGACGCTCAGGGCGTGACGATTTATCCACTGGCACTGCCGAGCGGCGATCCGTATAAGCTGGCGGACCCGACACCGAGACAAATCGCCAAATGGTCGGCGGCGAGGGCACGTCTACAGATAGTGGCGGATAGGACAGGAGGCACGCTCAACACGATTAACGCACTCGAAGACATGGGTCGCCTTTACGCACAGGTGGCCGCCGACATGCGTGCTCTCTACACGGTCGAGTACACTCCGACGAACGATCGGCGGGACGGCAAGTTTCGCAAGATCAGCATCACTGTGAGTAATTCGGAGCAGATCGCGAGAACGCGTCAGGGCTATTTTCCGCGGTAACACCTAATCTTGACACCCGACGCCTCGGTTTGTAGTCTTATTGTTCGCCTCTGTGCACCCGTAGCTCAGCTGGATAGAGTACTTGACTACGAATCAAGGGGTCGCATGTTCGAATCATGCCGGGTGTACCATATAAAATGGGCCTTTCGTTGCTTTGGCCGCGTTAGGTCCTTTTTCATTTCACCTAGTATTTCACCTAGAGAACGGTTCTAGTGTCGAGAACAACCCATTCACCACCCCGCCACGCTTTACGAAATGGTGCTTCGTCGATGCAAGCTAATAGTTCTGTGCGACGCGGGTGCGGATTCCGAATTTGGTTTCTCCGATCTCGGAAATGCGATTCATAAGATCAGAGTCGATATGGGAATATCGCTTGAATTTGATAGCGGCGATATGCCTGTGGTCGGCCGAAATTGCTCGGTCGCGAAAATTCGCTACACGGCCGCCGATGGAAAAAATGCGTCCGACGGAATGCTGATCTACCTAAAACCGACGCTCGACGGCAATCAGAGCATCGATATGGTCAATTACAAGAAGAGATTTGCACAGTTTCCGCACGAGTCGACGGCGGATCAGATGTTTAGCGAAACACAGTTCGAGAGCTATCGCCTGCTGGGATATCATATGATGCAATCGATCTGCTGCCTGCCGAAGCCTAAGGGAGAGGTTCGCACGCCGCTCCGTATTCTGCTCGAGAAATCGCTACACTATCTGCGAAATCATGCGGGTGCAGTTGCCGTAAATGCCGCACCGCCCTGGCAGCAGTCCTAAACATTTCATCCAACCTTGCGTAAGAGGTTACTATCCAAAGCAATCGAGGAGCTCAGTACAATATGATTAAACGTATGGTGACGGGTGTGGTTTCGGCCGGTGTCCTGATTAGTATGGCAATGATGAACGACTTTTCGGCGGCTGCGTCGGCGACCGCGGGGAATCCACTTACAGAAGCGTGGGCGGGGCCGCACGGCGGCTTGCCACCATTCGATAAGGTGAAGATCGAGGATTTTAAGCCGGCGCTCGAGGAAGCATGGCTGAGAATCTCCAGGAGATCGACGCAATCGCGAACTCCTTCACGCCGCCGAACTTCGAAAACACGATCGTCGCGCTCGAGAAGACCGGCGCGAAGCTCGATCGTGTTTCGACCATTTACGGCGTATGGTCGAGCAATATGAATAGCGATGCTTTTCAGAAGATCGAGGCAGAGATGGACCCGAAATTGGCTGCCCATTCTGACAAGATCACGCAAAACGAAAAGCTCTTCAAACGAATCGAGATCGTCTATAATCTCGAGTCCAAGGCCAAGCCGGAGACTGAGAAGTCACGCCTTGCGTGGCGCTATTACACCAACTTTGTCCGCGCGGGTGCCAAGCTCGGCGCGGAGCAAAAGAAGCGCCTTTCGGAGATCAACCAGGCGCTCGCCAGTCATTTCAATACGTTCAACAAAAACCTCCTCGCCGAGGAGCAAAAGGTTTGGCTGACGCTCGAGAAAGCGGAAGATCTCGCAGGGTTGCCGGACTCGCTCAAGGACGCGGCCGCCTCTGCGGCGACTGCAAAGCAGCTTTCGGGTAAATGGGTCATCCTCAACACTCGCTCGTCCGTCGATCCGTTTTTGAGTTATTCCTCACGTCGCGATCTACGCGAAAAGGTCTGGAAGATGTTCGTGAATCGCGGCGATAACGGCGATGAGCGTGATAATAATGCTGTAATCCCGCAGATCCTTTCGCTTCGCGCCGAACGTGCAAAACTTCTCGGTTTCCCGACCCACGCACATTTTCGCCTCGACAACGTCATGGCGAAGACGCCCGAAAATGCAATGAGCCTCATGGAGCGTGTCTGGCCTGCCGCCCTTGCCCGCGTTAAGGAAGAGGTGGCCGACATGCAGACACTCGCCGATAAAGAAGGCGGGAAAATCAAAATCGAACCGTGGGATTATCGCTACTACATGGAGAAGGTCCGGAAGGAGCGGTACGATCTGGATCAGAATGAGGTCAAGCAGTACATGCAGCTCGACAAGATTCGGGATGCAATGTTCTGGATGGCTGGCGAGCTCTTCGATTTCACTTTCACGAAGATGGAAAAGGTGCCGGTCTTTCACCCGGATGTTACCGTCTATGAGGTAAAGGAAAAGGCGAGCGGCAAACACGTCGGAGTTTGGTATTTCGACTCGTACGCGCGTGAGGGCAAGCGGTCCGGTGCGTGGATGAATGCCTATCGCGGCCAGGATAGAATGGCGGGCGATGTCACGACCCTCGTGTCTAACAATTCAAACTTTGTGAAAGGTAAGCCGGGCGAACCGGTACTCATTTCCTGGGATGATGCCGAGACGATGTTTCACGAATTCGGGCACGCATTGCACGGACTTTCGTCGAACGTGACCTATCCGACGCTATCGGGTACGAACGTGGCGCGCGACTACGTCGAATTCCCGTCACAGATTCTTGAGCATTGGGTATCTACTCCAGAAGTGCTCTCAAAATTTGCATTGCACTATAAGACTGGCAAACCGATCCCCGACGCCCTCGTCGCAAAAATAAAGAAGGCCGATACGTTCAATCAAGGATTTGGGACCGCGGAGCTTCTGGCTAGTGCGTTGATCGATATGAAGCTGCACCTCGCGGGTGACGCGAAGATCGATCCCGATAAATTTGAACGCGAAACGCTTGCAGCTCTCGGGATGCCGAAGGAACTCGTCATGCGGCATCGAACGCCGCAGTTCGGTCATATCTTTGCAAGTGATGGATATAGTGCGGGCTATTACAGCTATCTATGGTCGGATGTTCTGACGGCCGATGCCTTTGGTGCCTTCACAGAGGGGGCCGGGCCATACGACAAGAAGGTGGGCGCGAACCTGAAGAAATATATCTTCTCGGTCGGCAACACAATCGATCCGGCGGAAGCCTTTCGAAAATTCCGCGGTCGAGACCCAAATGTCGACGCTCTGATGATAAAACGCGGCTTTCCGGTAAAGCCAAAGAAATAGAAAAGGAAAAGGCCGTTCTAGCTCGATGCGCGAACGGCCTTTTCAATTAGTCACGGCGTGCCGCTGACGCTACTTCTTTTTGGCGGGAGCCTTCTTCGCCTTCACCACTTTCGGGGCCGCAGACTCCTTAGCCTTTACCGAGGCAGCTTTTCTTTCCGGCGGATTAAGCATCGCGGACCAACGGTATTCGGGCGTCTCCCAACCATCTTTCAATTTCTTCAGAATGAAGTCGGTCATATTATCGACGATCCACCGGTGGTTGTACTCACCGACCGAGGCGAGCTCGGCATCGGGAGCCGGATTCATAAAATCGATCGCGTATGGAATGCCGTCCTTGATCGCAAACTCCACCGTATTCAGGTCGTATCCAAGAGCGGTGCAGATCGTTTTCACATCTTGCTCGACGCGTGCGTGCAGTTCGGGTGTCAGATAATTTTCCACTTGGACGTATTGCATTCCCGACAAGTACGGCTTTGATGGATCGTACGGCATGATCAGAACTTTCTCCTTTCCTACGCAGTAACAGCGAACAAAATGGTCGTACTCGATCCCTTCCTGCAGCGTCATGCAGAGCGTGCCGGATTCGTTGTATTCGGCGAAGAGCTCGTCGATCGAATGTATCTTCGAGACATTTTTCCAACCGCCACCGTCAAATGGCTTTAGAAAGGCCGGGAAGCCGACGTAATTGACCACGCCTTCCCAGTCGATAGGGAATTCGAGGTTGCGGAGGGATTCGCTCGTGATGTCCTTTATGTAGCTGTGCTGCGGGAGCAGAACTGTCTTCGGGATAGCCACGCCGATCTTTGCTGCTAGCGCAAAATTAAAAAATTTGTCGTCCGCTGACCACCAGAATGGATTGTTGATAATGTAAGTGCCCTCGAGAGCGAAGCGCTTAAGCGTTGCCCGATAATAAGGAACTTCGTGCGAAATGCGATCGATGATGACGTCGTATTTCTTTGGCTCATCGAGGCGGATGCCCCCGACCGTGACCATCTCGGCTACGACTTCTCCCGCGCCCTTTTCGTTGATAGTGTTGATAATAGATTCCGGGAACGTGACTTCACGCCCGGCGAGAATTCCGACTCTTTTCATAATATTTTTGTTAACAATTACGTAATTCAGGCCTTCCTGAAATCGATAATTCTAATGCTTGCGCCTATGCGATAGCAAGGCCGATATACGTGCGTATGCGAGCGCGTTCACGCTGCTCGGACGTCAATGAGCTGAATTAGCGGAGGTTGGCGAGTAAAGATTATTTGGTGCCCGGAAGCAATTCGTAATTGCCCATTTGCCTGTTATATGAGTCGAGGGCGCCGACATCGTCGGCGGTGGCGTCAAGCATTTGCTTGGTCATTGCGATCGACTCCGATAGTTGCTCGAAGTCCGGTAGTGAGAATTTTTCGGGCGTCGAGATGGTGACGATCTCATCGTTTAGATAGCTGAAAAAATTCTCGATGGATTGCAGCTGTCCTTCAACGAGCTTAACGCTTCGCTCGATTTCGTCGAATGAAGCGACGCGGCGCTTCAGGATCTCGACGTTTGTCTGCTGGATCCGCTTTGTCTTCTCATCCGGGGCGTTTTCCATCGCACGAAACGCCTGAGACAACTGATTGTGCACGGCCTGTCGGTCAATGGTTTTCAGATGCTGTTTTCGTCGACGATAGACATCGAGCAGGTCGACGAAATCTTCCCAACGTTGATCCAGTGCGACAAGGTTCGATGGGAGCGTTGAGACGTTGGCGAACTTGCGATAGTTATCCTGGATCTTATTTTTGAGCCAGCGAAGATACTCGACGGCCTCGCGTTCGCGTGGCGTAAAAGATTTAATCAGGCCCTCGCGATTAGCGACATTTGCCTCGAGGAACTTCTTTCGCTGTCGCTGGTTCACGATCTGGCGATAGACGGGTAGGTTCGGGACGACGACGAGATAGATCACCTCGAGGATGAGCGCGATTAGCAGCGGAAAAACACTGCCAGAGAACACGGCGGCGGCAAGAAAGCCCGCGAGTCCCCAAAAATTGAAGATCTCCTTCGCGGCTTCTTTCGCGTAGCTCGTGTTGAACTTATCGAGGTCCCGCTTGTAGTTCGCGATGTCAGCCATAGAGTTGGCTTTGATGCTTGCCCTCGTGGTTAGTTTGACCGGTTGGTGTCTTCGACCGGAATATCAAGTACGTCGTCCGAGACGCTGCTGCCCGACGAAATCTGTCGCTTAGTTTCCGCGTTTCCGGGCGTGAGCAAGCCCATCTGAGATTTATACTCAAGCAGTTTGTCCTGCAGCTGGATATCCATGGCTTCGCGCTCGATATCCTGCATTTGCGTGTCGACGGACGAAGAGCCGAGTTGCAGTTTAGCCTCGGCGGCGGCAACGCGACGGTCGATCTTTTCTCGCATCTCGTTAAAAGTCGAGGCGTCGTCACCGATGTTAAACGTCTCCATCGTTTGAGCGAGCTGCTCGTGAATCTTCGCCTGCCGAGCCGCGCTGATGAGACGCGTGGCCTCCTCGGTGCGCTTCTTCATGTTGAGGACGTAGTTGTCGCGGGCCTTTAGCGCCTGCTTTGATGCCAATTCCGCCTGCTGTGCCTGTCCCTCGGTACGCTCGAGATCGATCTGGGCCTGCTGGAGCTGGCCGATATAGGCCGTCGCGATATCGTCACGACCCATTTTTACCGCGGCCTTGATCTTAGAGTCGAGCTCAACGACCGAAGTTGAAAGACTCTCCTTCTGTTTGAGCAAAAGCCTCTCCGTCGCCATCACGTGGGCAACCGAATTATTCAGGTCTGGAATTCGCTCCCGCATATCGCGGATGGTTTTCTGTATGACCAGTTCAGGATTCTCAATCTTGTCAAGCGCCGCGTTTGCGCTCGCTCCGAAGACCCGTTTTATTCTCGCCCAAAGTCCCATTTTTCTACCGATGCTCCTGAATGGAATTCAACTATCGCCCCTAGCCGACAACGACTTACGACCTGTTGATAAACAAAGTTGCAAAATCGAGACTAGTATAGCAGGGAAGCGGAAAATACTTAACGTAAGTCGGACACTCATGCGGCCGGGCTGCAAGAATATCAAGTTCCGCCCGTTCAGCAACCGTATGGCGTTACTCTTGCACCTAAGCTGTCGAACGCCCTCAACCCTTATGAGAAAACTGATTGCGTGGACATTGCTTCTTTCGCTGTACATCGGCTTTGTCGCGCCGCTCGCCCGAGCTGAGGCCCAGATCGTTAATCGCCGCATAGCCGAGTTGAATCTCGCGATACCGGACGGTCTCATATTCAAACTCAGCGATGGCAATGAAACTGCGCAAGGGCGCGAAAAAAGTGGCCCAGTTGCAAGTCAGCAGATTGACGATTCGGGCGCGGTCTTAAAGAGGCTGCCGCCGATCAAGTCGGACAAGGACGACACTTCTGATTTTGCAAAGCGCGCGGGAACAAAACCCGCTCCAAAAACGGGCAATAGGATTCCCGTTAAGTTCCCGTCGCCTGCCGAAGGCGCTCAAGCCGGACGTCCCTCTAACCAGTCTCTCGACGTGCTTAGATTCTCTCCCGAGGGCGAGGTCGGCCTTGCCCCCGATTTGAGCGTGACTTTTTCCCAGCCGATGGTTGCAGTTACCTCGCAGGAAGAAGCTGCGACGGTCGTTCCTGTTGAGCTCGCACCAAGTGTTGAGGGTAGATGGCGCTGGGTCGGTACGAAAACGCTGATGTTCGACACGGACAAGCGATTTCCGATGGCGACGAAGTTCTCCGCCCGCGTGCCCGCGGGAACGAAATCGGCCAACGGGCTATCGCTCGCGAAAGACGTGACATGGGCGTTCACGACGCCTCCGCCAAAGGTCGAGCAAATGTACCCGAACGGCCAGATCGTCAAGCGCGACGCTTTGATGTATCTCGTCTTCGACCAGGCGATCACGCCGGAGGCCGTCCTTTCGAAGCTCAGCGTGACAGGCGGAGCAAGGCGGCTGAATATTCGGCTCGCGACCGACGAAGAGCTGAGCCGTGAAGGATATGCGTCCGTTTTCAAGCAGGATCACGCCGGACGTTGGATGGCTTTTCGCGCCGTCAATGCCGACGGCTCGACGCAGGACGCGCTGCCCGCCGCATCGACAATAACGGTCAATGTCGGTAGAGGCACGCCATCCGCGGAAGGCCCATTGACGACCACAAAAGCGCAGACGTTCAGCTTCTCGACTTTCAGCGCGCTCAAATTCCAACAAGCCGTCTGCGGCTCAGAGGGCAACAAGGAATGCTCGCCGTTTGAGGGTTGGTACCTGAAATTTAACAACACGATCGACTCGTCCAAATTCGACGCGAAGATGGTAACGATCGAGCCAGCCATCGAGGGAATCAAGATCTTTCCTTCCGGTTCGAACATTTACATTCAGGGATATAAGAAAGGAAAGACAACTTATAAAATCATCATCGATTCAGCGTTGACCGACATCTTCGGCCAAACGTTGGGGAAAACGGCGACCGCCTCCATTCGGGTCGATAGCGCCCCGACGACCTTTTACGCACAGGGCGGGTCGATGATAGTTCTCGATACGGCTGCCTCTAAATCGCTCTCGGTCTATTCGACAAACCACGACGCGGCAAAGGTTCAGATCTACAAGGTCGCGCCGTCCGACTGGCGGCAGTTTCAGGAATATCTTCGCCGCCAGAACTACGACGATGCGACCCCTCGACCGACGATGCCGGGTCGCCTGGTTTTGGACAAGACCGTCCGCATCGCGAGCAAGCCCGACGAAATGGTCGAGACTCGAATCGATCTCTCGCACGCGCTCGATTCGGGTCTAGGCCACGTCATCGTCGTGGCCGAGCCGACCGTTCGTCGCGATAAATATGATCGAACGCGTGTGGTGACGTGGATTCAATCTACGCAAATCGGACTCGATGCGTTCGTCGATAACGGAGAGCTCGTAGGATTTGCGACCGATCTTCGCACGGGAAGGCCGCTATCGGGTGTCTCGCTATCGATCAAGCCGAATGGCGTCGGCGGCGGTGAACGAGCTGCAGTCGAATCGCCTGAGAAGGGCTACTTTGAACGGGCGTGGGATTGGCTGACCGGCCTTCGCGCGAGCGGGCCGTCGGATCAGACGCTTGCGATTGAAGGCGATGGTTCGTCGTCGGCTACTGAGAATGTCGAGACCGCTCAGACGGATACGACGGGTGCCAGCGGCGTGCTCAGGCTTCCGCTTCCCGCCTCGATGTCGCAGGGCGAGCAGAACTATCTACTCGCGAGTCGTGGTCGCGATACGGCATTCCTTCCCGAGAACACAGATTACTACTGGAATCAAAATGGGAGTTGGTACCAGAAGCCTTCGACCGATTCGCTGCGGTGGTTCGTCTTCGACGACCGCAAGATGTACAAGCCAAAGGAGGAAGTGTCGGTCAAGGGTTACATTCGCAAGATCAAAGGCGGTGAGCTCGGCGATGTTGAAGGGCTCGGCGGCGCGGCCCTGACATACACTTGGGCTGCGAAGGACGCTCGGGATGCAGATATTGCGAGCGGGACTACGACTACCAATCCCTTTGGAGCATTCGATTTCAAGTTTGCGCTCAGCGATACCTTGAATCTCGGCGATGCCCGAATCGAGTTTACTGAGCAGGGCTCGACGGCGGTGAGCCACACGCACTCATTCAGCGTTCAGGAATTCCGTCGACCGGAATTTGAGGTGACGGCGAAAGTCAAGACGCCCGCTCCGCATTTCGTTAAAGAGAGCGCGATGCTCTCGGTCGATGCGAAATACTATGCCGGCGGTGGTCTCGCAAACGCCGAGACGAACTGGACGCTAACCGCGACTCCTACAAATTACACTCCGCCAAATCGCGACGAATATACCTTCGGAACGTGGACACCGTGGTGGCGTGTTTATGACCATGACGGTTATTCCGGGCGCGGGCACTACGGAGTTGGGCAGATGCAGAACTTTAAGGGCGTCACGGATGCGGCCGGCAGACATCTGCTGAAGATCGATTTCGAATCGGTCAAGCCGGCACGACCCTACGCTCTCTCCGCTTCTGCCTCCGTACAGGATGTAAATCGACAGACGTGGGCAGGACAGACTTCGCTGCTCGTGCATCCTGCGAATCTTTACGTCGGCATCAAGACGCCTCGAACTTTCGTCCAGAAGGGCGATAGTATCGTCGTCGATTCGATCGTCACAGATCTCGACGGCAACCTGGTCGTAAATCGCGATGTCGAAGTCACGGCGATTCTTAAAGACTGGGTTTTTGATAAGGGCGCTTGGAAGGAGACCATTGTGGACGAACAGCGGTGCGCCGTTCGATCATCCGAGAGTGCGCAGCGGTGCTCATTCGTTGCAAAAGCAGGGGGCCGTTACACGATTACGGCAACCGTCGTGGATGATCGCGAACGCCCCAACGAGAGCCAGTTCACTGTTTGGGTCGCGGGCGGCAAGACGCCTCCGAAACGTAACGTCGAGCAGGAACAGGCCGAGATCATTCCTTCGAAAAAAGACTACGCGCCGGGCGATGTGGCCGAGCTTTTAGTTATGGCACCATTCACGCCGGCTGAGGGCGTTCTTACGCTCCGCCGCGAGGGCGTCGTAAAGGTCGAGCGATTTTCGATGCAAGATTCGTCGATCACGCTAAAGATTCCGCTTGACGAAGAGTATCTGCCGAACATTACGGCACAGGTCGATCTGGTCGGCTCTGCGCCGAGAATGAACGACAAGGGTGAGGTTGATCCGAAGGCGGCGACTCGCCCGGCCTTCGCAACGGGCAAAATCGATCTCCCGATATCAACGGCTTCGCGAAAGCTGACGGTCACAGCGGAGCCGCTCGAAAAAACGCTTATTCCCGGCGGCTCGACAAAGGTAAATGTCGCCGTCAAAGATCACCTCGGCGAGCCTGTCGCTGATAGCGAAGTCGCCATCGTCGTCGTCGATGAAAGCGTGCTGGCTCTATCGCGATACTCCATCGCCGATCCGCTAGTGACGTTCTACTCATTGCGGCCCGATGGGACGGTCGACTACCACTCGCGAAGGGATGTGTTGCTCGGAAATCCCGAGGATGCAAAAAATTCGCCACCTTCGCCTCCAGAATCGTCTAAGGAAGCCGTGAGCGTCGATGGAATGGACGCCGCGATTACCTCGAGGCAGATCAGCGCTCTGGTTACCCTCGCGCCTGGCACGATCGCTACCACGAAGAAGAGCGGGGGCAGGCTCGACGACGCCGAGGCCGCTTCCGCAAATCAGCAAGATCCAGCGATCGCCCTGCGCCAAAACTTCAATGCGCTTGCTCTTTGGTCGCCCAAGGTTCGCACAGATTCGAGCGGGCGCGCGTCGATCGATGTAAAACTGCCGGACAATCTGACGCGTTATCGCATTACGGCGGTTGCGGTCGATACTGGCAAGCGATTTGGAAAAACGGAGTCGGACATCACCGCGAAACAGCCGTTGATGGTCCGCCCCAGCGCGCCGCGCTTTCTGAATTTCGGCGATACGGCCGAGGTGCCTGTTGTAATACAGAATCAGACCGATAAGGACATGACTGTCGATGTCGCGATGAGGGCAAGCAATGCGAACCTCGAAGGCGGAAACCCGAGCGGTAGCGAGGGTGCGCAGGCCGCCGGCAAACGGGTCCTCGTAAAGGCGAACGACCGCGCCGAAGTTCGGTTCCCGGTTTCGACCGTGAAGGCTGGCACCGCTCGTTTTCAATTTGCGGCGTCGAGTGGCAGCTACAGCGATGCCGCCGAAATCAGTCTGCCCGTTTGGACGCCCGCGACGACCGAGGCCTTTGCGACGTATGGTACGACCGATCAGAACGGCGCCATGTTTCAGCCTATCCAGGCCCCAAAGGATGTATACCCACAGTTCGGCGGTCTCGAAGTCACCACGTCTTCGACGCAGCTTCAGGAGTTGACCGACGCGTACATCTATCTCGCGAATTATCCATACGGATGCTCCGAGCAGATCGCATCTCGGATGATTTCGACAGCGGCGCTGCGCGATGTGCTGTCAGCCTTTAAGTCTAGAGATATGCCTTCGCCCCAGGTGCTTGCGAGACAGTTCGAGAGTGACATCGCGGTCCTGAAATCGCGGCAACGTGAGGATGGCAGCTTTGGCCTCTGGAAGCGCGAACGCGAACGGTACGAGTATCCGTTCCTGACGATCCATGTAGCACACGCGCTCGCCCTGGCAAAAGCGAAAGGCTACAAGGTGCCTGATGAAATGCTAAATCGGACCAAGTCGTATCTCGATAGCATCGAGAAGCATTTTGACGAGTGGCACAAATCGGCGCAGGTCCGCTGGACGATCTCCGCTTACGCCCTCTACATCCGCGACATGATGGGTGATAAAGACGCGAGAAAGGCGAAGAAAATTCTCGCCGAAGCTAACATTGAGAAGCTGAATCTCGAAGCGATGGGATGGATCCTATCAGTCCTCGCAGATGATAAGGGTTCTACGGCCGAGGTTGAGGCGATCACGCTTTTCTTGATGAACCGCACTACGGAGACCGCGTCGACCGCAAACTTCGTCACAAACTATGGCGACGGTGCCTGGTTGATAATGTATTCAAACCGTCGGCGCGACGGTATCCTCCTCGAAGCCCTGATAAAGGCACAGGGCAGGAGTGCAAGCGACGGCAGTGGCGTCGCCTCGTTCGGCGACCTCATCCCCAAGATCGTCCGCGGCCTGCTCGCGCATCGCTCGAAAGGGCATTGGGGTTCGACACAGGAAAACGTCTTTATCCTGCTCGCTCTCGATAAATATTTTGCGGCTTACGAAGGCATCACGCCAGACTTTGTCACGAGGGTATGGCTCGGCGACGCGTATGCTGGAGAGCAAACATTCAAGGGACGTTCTGTTGATTCGAACCAGCTCGATATTCCGATGTCGTATCTGATCGATCAGGGCGTAGCATCGAATCTCATCCTCGATCGTCAGGGCGTGGGCCGGCTGTATTACCGAATCGGAATGAAATACGCGCCGCGCAATCTCAAGCTCGAACCCGCTGATTACGGCTTTACGGTGTTGAGAAACTACGAGGCGATCGACGACAAGGACGACGTCAAACAGAACACTGATGGCTCATGGACGATCAAATCAGGTGCGCGCGTCCGGGTGCGGCTCACAATGGTCGCACAAGCTCGGCGTTACCATGTTGCCCTCGTAGATAGCCTCCCGGCAGGCCTCGAGATTCTAAATCCCGAGCTCGCAACCACCGAGGTAATTCCAAGGGACCAAAGTACGAATAGAATCGATCCTGTCAGCACGCGTTTCGGCGGGCTATCCTTGTGGTGGCGCACGCACTGGTTCGACCACCAAAACTTCCGCGACGAACGCGCCGAGGCCTTCTCCGCTCTCCTCTACGAAGGCGTCTACAACTACACATATATAGCTCGTGCGACAACGCCGGGAAAATTCGTCGCTCCGCCTGCCAAAGCTGAAGAGATGTATATGCCCGAAACCTTCGGACGGACAGGCACGGATTTCGTGACGGTCAAGTAACTAGACGCGAGCATTGAGCGGCCGCAGATCTTCTGCGCCGCCGTTCTCGGCGTGATAGCGGATCGGCACAATTAGCGGCTTGTAATCGCCGAGCAACTCGTAGAAGGGAATCATCTCGCGATAGTCGCGGTGCGTTCGGTTTGCCAGATCGTGCGCCTCATCGCGCAGAAGTTGGAGCATGGCATGTGCAGGTGAGTTGACGTCGAAGGTAATTGGATCATTGTTGACCGACAGGAACGAAGCTATCGACGAATGTTTTCCAGGCGGTTTGACGGCAGCGATTATCGGCGGTACGTCCGCGATTTCGACGACAGCCTTTGAGACTGCGTTGAACTGCGGTTTTCCACCATCCAATAGAAGCAGGTCGGGTCGGCGCACGTTCTTCCCATTCAATCGGCGGACAACACCCTCGACGAGCGAGCCGAGCTCGGTGGTCGCGGCCGCGATGTGAAAGCTGTAGTCCAGCGATACAAAATGCCCGTCCTCCCAAACCGAGGACGCCGCAACGAAGCCGGTGCCGGAAATGTGTGCAACATCGAATGCCTCGATTCGGGTTGGCCGTTCCTTGAGCCCAAACATTTTTGATAATTTCGAAGAAATAACCTCCGGCGTGGCAAGCGGCTTCGCTTGGTCGAGCTCGTGCTCGTCGCGATTCAGGTGGAGGCCGCGAGCGGCATTAATGCCTTTCGTCGCAGGATTTACGATAAGTATCCTAACGTTTTTCGTGAAGCGGTCTGACAGGGTTTTTGCGAGCTCTCGGCGACCGGCAAAATCGCGCGACACGCGAATTTCCCGGGGCACATGAAATCGGTAAAAATCTTCGATGATCTGCGCGAACGCGAGGTCCGATGACTCAACGTCTTCTCGATCTACGGTAAAGACTTTGCGGCCCAGGACGCTCCTGTTGCGGTGCGTGACCAGAAAGATGGCATATCCGTTCGGCGTGTCCTCGACGGCAAACGTATCGACCACGTCATCGAGCCACACCTGCCAGCGCTTCTGAGCCCAGAACGTCTCGGCGGCGAGAAGGATGTCGCGGAAGTATGCTGCCTGCTCAAAATCTAGATCGTCAGAATAGAACTTTATGATGCGGGTCACGGCCGATTGAAAATGCGTCCGTTCGTCTGCGACAAAAAGTCTGGCGAGGGCAGCCATCTGGTTGTACCGCTCGGGAAAGCAAAGTGAAGCGACGCAGGGCGCAAGACATCGCTTGCGAAAATACTGAGTGCATGGAACGGGGAAGTCTCCGTTGAGTTCAAGATCACAAGTTCGCAGTCGAAAGGTTCGATTAAGAAAATCTAAGAGGATTCGAACCGCCGTCTTTGTGAGAAACGCCCCGAAATATTCAGCGTTCTCATCTTCCTCGATTCGCCGAGTCGCGAGCAGTCGCGGAAAGCGCTCCTGCGTCATCTTCATATGCGGATAACGTCCCGCACCAAGATCGAAGATGTTCGAGACGGGAGAGTCGTTTCTCATTTGGCCGCATTCTGAAACGCACCAAGCATTTCGTTTATCGTCTCGAGTGAATCCGCTTCCTTTATAGTCTTATCATCGCGCCAGCGCAGAATGCGCGGGAAGCGAACGGCCACGCCTGACTTATGGCGCGTAGATCGCTGCATTCCCTCGAATCCAAGTTCGAAAACGAGTTCCGGTTTTACGCTCCGCACCGGGCCAAAAGTCTCCACTGTGTTGTCGCGGATGAATCGATCCGCTTTCCGAATCTCGGCGTCGGTGAGTCCCGAGTAGGCCTTCGCAAATGGCACTAGCTCGTCACCCTTCCACACCGCGAATGTATAGTCAGTAAATAGGTTAGAGCGTTTGCCGGAGCCTTTCTGCGCATAGATGAGAACGGCGTCGACCGTGAGCGGATCGACCTTCCATTTCCACCAATCGCCTCTGTGACGACCAACCCCATACGTTGACTCGCGGCGTTTGAGCATGAAGCCCTCGACGCCGCGACTTCGACTCGTCTCTCGCCTTTCCGCAAGGTCTTCCCAACTCGACGCGGTCACTGACTCCGTCGGTCGAAGGACGTTTGAGTTAACCGGGAGGTCCATCAGAAGTTGTTCGAGCAGATCACGCCGTGTCGCAAAGTCGAATTCCCGAATGTCGCGACCCTCGTGTTCGAGTAGGTCGTAGCACTGCACCATTACGGGCAATTCGGCGAGGAATTTCGCGGATAAATTCTTGCGGCCGATACGTCGTTGGAGCTCGGTGAAGGGCAGTACGCGTTCTTCCATCCATGGCAAAATCTCTCCATCGATGACAGTACCGTCGGGCAGCGCACGCGCCGCGTCGGCGATCTCTGGGAATCGATCCGTGATCAAATCCTCGCCGCGGGACCAGACGAAAACCTCGCCGGCCCGCTTGATTACCTGGGAGCGAATGCCGTCCCATTTCCACTCCGCCTGCCATTCTGAAATCTTCCCGAGATTTTCAGTTGGGAAATCGAGTTGATGCGCGAGACAGAACGGATATGGCCGGGCGATCGGAGTTTCGTCTTTATCGAGGTTTGAATCGAGAAGCTTTGTCAAGAACTCAGCGGTTGGCGCCCACTCGCCCATAAGCCTGAGGGCGACCACGTCCGGTGCGATCTCCGATAGTTGTGAAAGTGCCCGCATCACGAGAAGCTGTGAAACTCCCACGCGAAACGCACCCGTGATTAGCTTGTTGTAGACGAGGCGCTGCGAATAGTTCATCCGCGACCACGCGTCCGTGACCGCCGACTTCTGCGTCACCTCGTCCCTGCCCCGAAGCGGCAAAAGCTGCTGTTCGACCAGTATTGCGAGCGGCGTCTCATCCAATGCGTCAGTATTCGGCAACAGCAGAGCCATCGTCTCGGCCCCGTCGCCAACCGTGTCACGAGACTCCTCGTACAGCCATTCGGGGACGCCCGAAAGTTCGAGCGACCACGCGCGCAGAAATTTCGACGGGACGATTTGCTGCGGCTTCCTACCCGACAAAAAATACAAAGCCCACGCGGCGTCCGCGGGTGGCGCTTCCGCAAAATATTCGCGCATCGCTTCGACCTTCTCGTTGGTCTTATTCGTCTGATCGAGCCGGACGTAGAGGTCGGTGAAGAGCTTCATCTAATGACTTTCGCCCTCCTCGTCACCCATCTCGACTGCACCTTCTGAATCGTCTCCGACAAATTGCGTTTTGAGAGGCTTCGCCGGGACACCGATTTCGCTTAGATATCTCACGACCTCCTCCGAAAATCCGTGCGTGACGTAAACCATCTCCGCCTCGGTCGCTTTGATCGCGGTAAGCAGCTCCGGCCAATCGGCGTGATCGCTTAATACGAATCCACGATCTACCGCACGCTGTCGGCGCGCACCTCGCACCATCATCCAGCCCGACGCAAAGCCCGTCGATTGCGGGCCGAATCTTTTCATCCACGTAGACATCTGCGCCGACGGGGGGGCGACTATTAATCCACCAGCAAATTCTTTTTTATTCTCTACACTGCCGACGTACGTGGTTGCCGGCAGATCGATACCGGCCTCACGATACGCCTGGGTGAGTCGCTCGACCGATCCGTGCGTATAGATTTTTCCTATCGAGCGATCGACGCCGTTGAGCACGCGCTGTGCCTTACCAAGCGAATAGGCAAAGATAACCGACGCCTTACCTTGTGCCGCGTTGCCTCTCCACCAGTTGCTGATGTCCCCGAAAACTTGTTCGGTGGGAGTCCATCGATAGATCGGCAATCCGAAGGTCGCTTCGGTAATAAAGAAATGACACTTTATATGCTCGAACGCCGCGCAAGTAGCGTCGGGCGTCAACTTGTAGTCCCCGGAAACAATCCAAACTTCGCCTTTGTACTCAATACGCACCTGTGCCGACCCGAGGATATGTCCGGCCGGATGAAACGAGACGCTAACGCCGTTGATCTGCGTCGTCGCACCGTACGGCCGAGTTTCGATATTCGCATCTCGATCGAGACGAATGCGTGCGATCGACTCACCTTCTTTTGTTACAAGATAATTCTTCGAGCCGCGATAGGCGTGATCGGCATGTCCGTGGGTCACAATAGCCCGGTCCACGGGAAGCCATGGATCAACATAAAAATCGCCCTGCTTGCAGTACAGACCGCGTTTGGTGAGAGAGATTAGCTTGCCCCATGCCACGAGTTTATATTATCGCATCTGTGATAAAATCCGCTTCGACGTGGGCGGTTCCCGCGCCCTGGGTGGACACCAGATGACTTCGACAAAATCAGTCTCAAAGACCGCATACGAGAGGGTCGCAAACATTCTTTCGCTCGAGGCAGACGCTATTCGTCGAGCGGCCGAGCGACTGTCTGCGGCGCAGGTTGAAGCGGCGGTAGAACTCGTCGTTCGATGCACTGGTAAGGTCGTAGTAACGGGTGTCGGGAAGTCGGGCGTAATCGCTGAGAAAATAGCGCAGACCATGACGAGCACCGGTACGATGGCGGTCTTTCTTCACCCAACGGATGCGATGCATGGCGGCCTCGGAGTGATCGCTGCAGACGATGTTGTAATCGCCTTAAGCAACTCGGGCGAGACGGACGAAATCCTAGCTCTGATGCCATCCCTCTCGAATCGCGTGGTTGAGATTATTGCTATCGTCGGCACTCTTGAGTCTTCTCTGGGACGACGAGCAGATGTTGTCCTCGACGCATCGGTCGATAAGGAGGCTTGCCCACTAAATCTAGCACCTACGGCGTCCACAACCGTTGCGCTCGCTATCGGAGACGCGATCGCGATGGCGGTGATGGAAGAAAAGGGATTGACCGATGCAGACTTCGCCGCCAACCATCCCGCAGGCCGCCTTGGAAAAAGATTAACGCTCACCGTCCGGGAGCTGATGCATGAAAGTCCGAATGTGGCCGCAAACGCGCACTGGATCGAGGTCGTTAAGGAAATATCGAAAAATGCTCTGGGCGCCGTGAACGTCGTAGATAGTGATTCAAAGCTTTTGGGAATCGTTACCGATGGAGATCTTAGGCGCACGATCGAACGAACTTCTCCTGACATACTCTCGTCGGTCAATGCTGCTTCGATGATGACGGCTTCACCTATTTCCGCACGACCAACCATGCTTGCCTACGACGCGCTTCGATTGATGGAAGAGCGGGAATCTCAGATCTCCGTTCTGCCCGTGGTTGACGAGGACAACTGCTGCGTCGGACTGCTGCGTATTCACGACATCGTTCGCAGTGGTTTGTAAACGCACAGCATCGCCTCGTCAATTGTCCGCATCAATAACCACAATATGTCTCGTAGATTCTTTGTATTGATCTTCACGCTCGTTTGCGTCGTCTCGTTCGCAAATGCTCAGCAGCGAGCCGAGGTTTCGTTACAGGTTGGCGAGCCGTTTTTTACAGCGATGCTCGATTCCGTGTATCAGAGTTTCGATCCACCTGCGTTTCGTCTAAGCGGCGAGTCGGGATGCGGAACTCTGAAGATAATTCGCGAAGCGGGCGGCACGCGGACGGCGGTCCAGTTCCGGGGCGGGCAAATACGTGTTCCGCTAGCTTTTAGTGGCAACTACGCGCCGCCGTTCATCGGGTGCGTAGAGTTCTCGGGCTGGGCCGATTCGGTGCTGGAGCTGGAGTTCGATCAGGTGCGTCAAAAGCTGATTGGCCGTGCTCGAGTGACTAACGTTCATCTAGACGGAGCGGGTGGCCTGCCCTCGGCCGGCATTGCAAGACTCCTGCAAAGCTCGATCGATAAGCGTCTCAATCCGATCGAGATTCTTAAACTCGACAAACTCTCTTTCGGCGTTCCCATCCCCAGCACCGGTACCCTGCGAATGCGAGCGGTCGGCCTTCGGCACGAGGTCTCTAATGGCGCTCTCAATCTGCGTATAACTTATGAGTTTACAACAGGTTAAACGCTCGTCGTATTAAGCAAAAGTCGTATTCCAAGTTGTTCAAATCTTGCTACCGATAATTGCGCTTACAATCGTGGCGGTAATTATTAACCTAAAAGCGCCAGTAGGGAGCGCAGATGTTGCGCGAAGCGTTAGAACGCGGTACGTCGTTGCGCCACTGGTAGCGCGAAGTCAAAAGCGAAAAGCCAGACGCGCGGAGTTTGAAGAATGGACCCGTCCGCGCCTATTCTACTCGTTTGCATGACTTCACCTCTCGTCGCAATCATCGGCCGCCCAAACGTCGGCAAATCTACGCTTTTCAATAAGCTGACTGGCTCGCGCAAGGCGATTGTCGGTGATCAGCCGGGCATAACGCGCGATCGAATGTTCGGAGAGGTGGATTGGCGTGCGGAGACATTTCGGCTCGTAGATACGGGCGGGATCGTGCCCGATGACGACGCAATTATCCCGTCGAACATCTTCAAACAAGCTTCGCATGCGATCAACGAGTCGCTCGTTATCATTTGGGTTTTGGACTCGCGTGCAGGTGTCACTCCGCTTGATGAGGAACTCGGAGTGCTGCTTCGCAATGCGGGCAAGCCGGTCATAATAGCTGCTAACAAAGTGGAATCGCGAACCGTCGAAAACGAGGCCGGCGAGTTCTACAAGTTTGGCTTCGAGATGGCGCCGATTTCTGCTGAACACGGTACGGGGATAGGCGATCTACTCGATCTCGTTTTCACACACCTTCCATTTAACCAGGAGGGGATTCTAAGCGTCGCGAAGGATTTTGAAGACGAGGATGGCGAACCCGAGCCTCCTCCGCCAGGCCCTATTTCTCTCGCCATCATCGGACGCCCGAATGTCGGTAAGTCTTCGCTTCTAAATCAAATACTCGGCGAAGAGCGCGTCATTGTTTCTCCCGTTGCGGGCACGACGCGCGATGCTATCGACACGGAATTAACGGTTGACGATCAGAAATTCCTGCTAATCGACACGGCGGGCATTCGTCGGAGAGGAAAAACGACCGAGATGGCCGAAAAACTTTCGGTTATCATGGCGAAGAAGGCGCTGGAGCGGGCGGACGTTGCGATTATCCTGCTCGATGCGCAGGAGGGCGTGACGCATCTCGACGCAACCATCGCCGGTACAGCGGTAGACTCGGGCTGTTCGGTAATCATCGCGGTAAATAAATGGGACGCTCTCGAAGAGAAAGAAACCAATACCATTTACGAATTCGAGCGTTCGGTTCGAATGCAGATGAAATTTCTCGACTGGGCCCCGATCCTGACGATGTCGGCACTCACCGGACAGCGCGTGGCAAAGGTCCTTCCGTTGGTTGCCCGTGCACATGAGGCACGCAATATGCGGATACAAACCTCACGACTCAACCAGTTTTTCGAAGAGACGATAACGCAGCCCAAAGGCGGATCGGCGCCGGCACCCGTCAAGGGTGGCTTCTCGCGACTCAAGGTGCAATTCATCACTCAGGCGGGAATTCGCCCGCCTTTGTTTATTTTGTTTACCGCGGGCGGGACCAAAGCCGGGCTGCACTTCTCATATCTGAGATACGTGGAGAATCAGCTCCGCTCCGAGTTCGAGTTTTTCGGAACTCCGATAAAGCTTATAGAGAGGAGAAAGTTACGGAAGAAGGTGTGACGTCTGGCGTGGCACGCCAGCCCGATTGATTTACGGCACGCTGCTTCGCTAGAATCTCCGTTTTGGATAACGTGGAACTTGCACTACTTATATTAAGGCTATTCCTTGTCGCGATCTTTGGCATCGCGGCCGGAGCAAAGCTCGCGGACTTTTCGGGTGCAAAAAAAGCAGTCGTAGATTTCGGTGTTCCAAGTTCGCTGTCGATGGTGGCCGCGACATTGCTTGTCGCCGCTGAACTCGTAGTCGTCGCGTTACTGCTTTTCAAATCGACATCGTGGTACGGAGCCATCGGTGCCGCTGTGCTACTTGGAATTTTTGTAGCGGGAATGCTCTACCAGATCGCGCAAGGGCGCTCGCCTGATTGTCACTGTTTCGGGCAGATCAGCAGCGAGCCCGTCGGCGTGTCCAGCGTCGTGAGAAACCTCGTTTTCCTTGTGCCGGCAACCATACTTATTTATCGGGGGCAGTTTGATCAGGGTCCCGAGCTCGCTACGCTAGACCGGGCTTCGGTTCAGACAATTCTGCTTATCGCGTCGATCTTTATTGGTACGGCGGCAATCGATTATTTGCGACGAATTGCGAAGAAGCAGGATGAGATCGTCCGCCGTATCGATCTTCTTGACATGGTCGCCGCCGAATCGACAGCCGTAAACCGCGACGATGCGGGCAGCCCGCACGACGGATTGCCGATTGGCGCTATTCTGCCCGATTTTGAGTTGAATGATCTTGAGGATCGACATCTGCAGTCCCTTGACCTCGTGAAGGAACGGCCCGCGATTCTGTTTTTTGTCAGTCCTACTTGTGAGCCTTGCGCGGCGCTTACGCCGGGGATCGTGACTTGGGCAAATGATCTCGCCGGCAGGGTCGACGTAGTTTTTATTACCTCAGGCGAAAAAGTCGCGAACGAAAAGAAATTCGGCGCAGCGGAGCATCTTTACCTCGACGAGTATCGCCGTTTTGCAAAAGCCGTTTCCGCTCGTTGGACGCCGTCGGCACTTCTGGTCGGCGCCGATGGCCGCATCGCGAGTCACGTAGCTGCAGGGGATGTGGCGATTACCGAACTCGCCGAAAAAGTCATCGCACAAGGTGATGGTGACTTCGCACCGGTCCTCCTTAGCACCGAACGTCCCGTTCAGCACAGTGTGCAGGTGGGCGAGCGTGTGCCGCAGTTTTCGCTCAGAGCTATGACTGGCGATTCGGTCTCGACAGAGGAACTGCTCGGTAGGCAGACGATGGTAGTTTTCTGGGGAACCACCTGTCCGCATTGCGTGGCGATGGTTCCTGATCTTAGGGCTTGGGAGTCGAATAAGAATGGCGACTCACCCGACCTTCTCGTATTCTCGGACGGTGACCTCGAAACGAATCGCGCACTCGGACTCAACTCGCCGATCATAATTGAACCAACGCGCGACGTTGCGGCTGATCTAGGGATGTTTGGCACACCGTCCGCCATCCTAATCAATGAAAACGGACGCTTCGCATCAGAACTCGCAATTGGCGCGCCGCAGATCTGGGCTCTCGTCGGACACAACCCAAACAAATGACGACGCGGATCGGTTGGCATGTCACGGCTACCGATGGCGAAGCGCGGGAGGGTAGTTTGACCACTCGTCGGTCCGTCATAGAGACGCCCGCTTTTATGCCCGTCGGTACGCAGGGCGCGCTCAAAGGCGTTCGCCTCGAATGGCTCGAGGATGAGATGGATGCACGTATCATCCTGGCGAACACCTACCATCTCTTTTTGCGTCCGGGTGTTGACGTGATTCGCGGGCTCGGCGGACTCCACAAGTTCAATTCATGGAACCGTTCTATCCTCACCGATTCAGGCGGGTTCCAGGTCTTCTCCCTCGCCAAGCTTCGCAAGCTCACGGAAGAAGGCGTCACATTCCAGTCGCATCTCGACGGCAGCAGCCAATTTTTATCGCCAGAAGTGTCTATGGAAATTCAGGCGGCGCTCAACTCTGAGATTGTGATGGTTTTCGACGAATGCCCGCCCGGGGACGCCGGATTCGAGGCAACAAAGAAGAGTCTTGAATTAACGGCTCGATGGGCGGCCCGGTCGAAGATCAGGTTGAGGGAGCTTTCGGCCGAACAGGCTTTATTCGGGATCATCCAGGGAGCAGGTCATCTCGACCTGCGTGACGAGAGCTTGGCCCGTACGGTCGAGATCGGTTTCGATGGCTATGCCATTGGTGGCTTAAGTGTGGGAGAAGAGAAATCGGTGATGTACGACGTCTTCGCACACACGGCGCCACGGATGCCTAAGGATCGTCCGCGCTATCTGATGGGGGTCGGTACGCCCGAGGATATCCTTGAGGCTGTGAGCAACGGTGTCGATATGTTTGACTGCGTTATGCCGACTCGCAACGGCCGGACCGGAAGCGCTTTTACATCACTCGGCAAACTCAACATCCGAAATGCCCGCTTTGCCACTGACCCATCCCCGCTTGACCCTAACTGCGGTTGTTCCGTATGCAGGCGGTACTCACTTGCCTACCTTCGTCACCTCTATCAAGCGGGTGAAATGAACGCTGCCATAATGCTCTCGCACCACAACGTATATTTTTTCCTAGATCTGATGAAGAAGATAAGAGCGTCAATCCGCGAGCATCGCTTCAACGAGTTCCGAAGCGAGTTTCTCGCGAATCTGAACAGCGCCGCGTGATCTCAACACGCCTCCAACGAAAATACGATGAGGTGCCAGGGCCTCGGTCGGCTGGCGCTTTGCCGACTGCATACCTTTGTTGATTATGCATGGTGACTTCTATATCATTGGGTTTTTGTCTTTAGAAACAAACATAATGACTACCACTTGGTTTTTACTATTTCAGGGCGGCGACCTGTTTACGATGCTGCTGCCCCTCCTCTTGATGGTCGGCATTTTTTACTTTCTCGTGATCCTGCCCCAGAAGCGTCAGCGGCAGAAGCTCGCCGAAATGATCGCCGAACTCAAGATCAACGATGAGGTCGTAACGAACGGCGGCATAATTGGCGTTATTAAAGAGGTAAGGGAGACAAGCTTTGTAATCCACAGCGCGGAAAAATCCTTTCTCGAAGTTGGCAAGAGTGCGGTCGTGGGCCGTAAGGCCGAAGAGGCGTCGAAGTAATGAAGAAGAAAGGTCTTTGGGTCAGAACGATTATCATTCTGGCCATAACTCTGCTCGGAATCTATCTTGTCTTTGGCCCGCGTCGAACCCCGACCGGGGCAGATTTCACTTGGTCAGGGATGAAGGCGAATCTCGCCTCCAACATCAATCTTGGTCTCGACCTCCGCGGCGGCTCGCATCTCGTGATGCGTGTTAAGACGGACGATTATCTCAAGACGCTCACGGAAAATAACGCCCAGGCGGCGCTCACGGCCGCCCAAGACGCAAAGCTGCCCGTAATCGGCAACTCCGCAACCGCGGAGAACGGCAATTATTCCGTTGCATTAAACCTGTCGGATGGCGCTCAGGCTCAGGCCGTTATCGAAGCCGTCAGGCAGAAGGTCGATTTTGCGAATTGGACTGAGAGCAACGATGGTACGGCAGTATCGTGGTCCCTGGGATCCGCGACGCAAGAGATTCTTAAAAAGCAGGCCGTCGACCAGGCCATGCGGATCATCGACAGTCGCATCAATTCCTTTGGCGTGAAAGAGCCGACGCTCCAGCGACACGGAGCGGAATCGTCCGGGCAGATACTACTCCAGATGCCCGGCGTGGATGATCCGGAGCGTATTAAGAATCTTATCGGTGACGATTCAGTCCTTTCGCTCGTCAAGATCGTGAGCCCGGGCAGCCCTCAAGACGTCGCTACATTTCCAACCCGCGAGGCTGCGTTGCAGTCGATTGGCGGGAAGGAAACGGGCGCTCAGCGCGTTTACCCGTTTACCGAAAGGGATCCGTCGACTGCTAAAAAGAATGAGGCGGAGGTCAAACCGCCGTCGAAGTTTGTAGTGGTCGAGCTGCCACCGGTCATTGACGGAAGCGAAATTCGAGAGGCGAATGCGGTTCAGCAGACCGCGAACAGTCCTGACTATCAAATTTCTTTTTCACTGAAGCCCGGCGGTGCAACGAAGTTCGGCGACTGGACCGGCAAGAATGTCAATAATTACATGGGCGTCGTGCTCAACGACCAAGTCAAGTCGATCGCCTACATTCGCGAACGTATCAGTGATTCGGGTCAGATCTCAGGAAGATTTACCAAAAACGACGCCGCCGATCTCGCATTGACTCTAAAATCCGGTGCACTACCGGCAAAGATCGAGTATCAGGAAGAGCGGACGGTCGGGCCGAGCCTCGGAGCCGATTCGATCGAGTCCGGTGTAGAAGCTTCGCTCGGAGGGATGATATTTATAGTCGCATTCATGCTCTTCTACTATCGCGGAGCGGGAGTGAATGCCGTTGTTGCGTTGATCCTTAACCTGCTCCTAACTCTTGCGGCACTGATTACGATCAAGTCGACGCTGACGCTGCCGGGTATCGCCGGACTAATCCTCGGGATTGGTATGGCAGTAGACTCGAACGTCCTTATCTTTGAGCGAATCCGTGAGGAGCTCAGAGCTGGCCGCAGCGTGCCGGATGCGATAGGACTCGGATTTGACCGTGCCTTTATCACGATCATTGACACACACATCACCACGATCCTTTCGTCAGTGATTCTGTATCTATACGGCACCGGGCCGATTCGCGGATTTGCGGTTACGCTCGTCCTCGGATTGCTGATCAATCTTTTCTCCGCTGTGTTCGTTTCGCGAACGATCTTTATGTGGATGCTCTCGCGAAACGCGAAAATGGAGAAGCTAAGTATCTAACATGTTAGAAATTTTTAAGAACATAAATGTCGATTGGATGGGCTGGAGAAAGCCGCTCATCTTCCTCTCGATATTGATTTTGCTTGCCGGCCTTGGGTCGGCTATCGGTCGACAGATCACGCCCGGCGGCACAGATGCATTTAACCTCGGCGTGGATTTCCAGGGCGGTACAGTCGTTACGGCAAAGTTCAAACAGAAGCCGGCGGTCGATGATATTCGCAGTGCGCTGCAAGGCGTAGGCGCTCCGGAAGCTATCATTCAGGACTCGACCGACAAGACGGACGAAGTGCTCGTGAAGGTGCCAAATCTTGGAGTACGCGAAGGCTGCGCCGATGAAAAGGGAAACGCGATTCCGGAGGCCGGACGATGCATCGTCAAAAAAGCACTCGACACGTTTGGCACTGAGGCGCCCGGCGCTACACAACTTCCGGATGATGCAAACGCCGCTTACAAGATAGTTGGTACGGACGCGGTAGGTCCGGTCGCAGGAGAACAGCTTAGAAATCAGGCTGTGATTGCGACGCTGCTGGGGCTTGTCGGCATTCTGTTATTCATTGCGTTTCGATACGATTGGACTTATGCCGCGGGAGCTGTGATCGCCGTCTTCCACGACGTTCTGATCACGCTTGCGTTTTTCTCGGTCTTTCAGTGGGAAGTATCGCTAACCGTTCTTGCTGCCCTGCTAACGCTCGTAGGTTTTTCCGTAAATGACTCGATCGTCATCTTCGACCGAATTCGTGAGAACATTGGTCTTCACCGCGGTAAGTCGATTTATCAACTCACAAACGATTCAATAAACCAGACTATGTCGCGTACGATCGTGACAAATGGTCTTGTTTTTCTCTCCGTGCTCGCGCTTGTGCTGTTTGGGGGGGAAGTTCTTCGGGGGTTCTCGCTAGCGCTATTTGTTGGTTCGATCACGGGAACATACTCGACGATCGCCATCGCAAGTCCGATAGCGATTTGGTGGCAGGGCAAGCTCGGCGGCGCAAAGGTCAAGGAAGTTCTCGTTCCGGAAATGGGGGAGAAGTTAGCAACCGCATCGCGTAAGTCAGTCACTCGCCGACCGGTAACGCGTTAAGGATGCGAACAGGCCGCGTCCTCAGGCAATGAGCGAGGCGTTAACCCTTTTTATTCTTGACTTTCAAATTGCAACAACTTAGACTGCATTCGTTGCTGGTCAATTAGAGTTCTACAACCTTTATCCGTATTCGCCTGCTCGCGAATAGGGACGGAATTCGTAGCAGTGTTTGCTCGACCGGCATTGATGCCTGGCCGTCCCCTCCGAATCGCTTTTACAAGCGGCGCAATACGTTAGAAGTCGAAGGTATATTCCGTTGAAATCGCGATTACTGTATTAACGATTACAACAGGATCTTTGTGTATAACGTCTAATTTGGGACATGAGTCTCAGCCCTTGATCCGAGTTTGGCACCGGTAACGCAGTAGGGGAGGAAATGCAATGCTTGATCAATTAGTTGAATCAAAAAGCAACGCCCAGGAGAATTCGAGACGCGGGCAGTTTATGGCCGTAACTCTTGTCGTCGCGGTCGTTGTCGTTCTTGGTCTGTGGACCAAGGATCTATTCGCTCAGAGCTTCGGGATGAACGCCGGCGATCTTGAGCTTTCGACGCTCGTCGCGCCGCCGCCGCCTGACGATCCGCCGCCACCCGAGGAAAAGGAGCCCGAGAAGAAGGTTCAGCAGCAGCAGCAGGACGTCGACATACGGAAGGAACTGATCCAGAACATCCTGTCTTCCCCGGTGAAGCCGCCCGACAGGATTCAGGTCGATCCGAGCCTTGCAAAGGCGATGCGCATGAATACGAAGACTATGCAGGGTTCTGCTGACGCCAACACCGGTAGTGATGTCGGTACACGCGGCGGAGCAGTTGTGAGCGGCAGCACCCAGGGCGTCGCAGATCCGGGCAAGGGTTTAATCGATACCGGCGAACCGCCACCACCAGCTGCGGTAATCCCAAAGCCGGCAACGCCAAAACCGGCGCCGCGAACTGTTTCGGGCGGCGTGCTCAATGGTAAGGCAACGAGCCTCCCGACGCCTGCATACCCCGCTATCGCAAAAGCAGCGGGAGCCAAGGGAGCAGTGAGTGTTCAGGTACTGATCGACGAGGGCGGCAAGGTCGTTTCGGCGAGTGCCGTGAGCGGTCATCCGATGCTGCGGGCTGCGGCGGTTGGAGCGGCTCAGCGTGCACGCTTTAGCCCTACGCTCTTAACCGGCCAGGCCGTCAAGGTCTCTGGCGTGATCACCTACAACTTCCAGTAGTGATAACGCGTAAAAAAATACAAAGGGAAATGGTCAAACGTTTCCCTTTGTATTATTCTGAATCGCAATAATTCGTTTTTTGATTTTCTTTGGAGGAATAACCATGACACTTCTTTCTAGCCTGGTCGCAACAGACATCTCGGGCTTGTTTCTATTGTTGACCGGCGAAGGCATTTCGTTCGGTGTTTACGATATCGCGAAGAGCCTGACGATTCCGGGTTGGGGCGTTATCATCACGCTTCTTATCCAATCGGTCTACATGATCGCGGTCGGCATTGAGCGATACCTTACCTACAGCAAGGCAAAGTCACAGTCCCGTCAATACGCTCCGAAAGTAGCTCAGGCTCTCAAGAACAGCAACATCGACGAAGCGATCAATATTAGCGACAAGCATAAGGATTCGCACCTGGCGATGGTTGTATCGTCTGGTCTCAAGGAATTCGCGGCCCATCAGGGCAATACCGAGATCACCGACCTCGAGATGGAAGCTTCGAAGCGTGCTCTCGAGCGTGCTATCGCTGTTAAAACCGCTGAACTCAAACGCGGCCTTTCCGGCCTTGCTACCGTTGGATCGACTGCTCCTTTCGTAGGACTGTTCGGAACGGTGGTGGGTATCATCGGTGCGTTCCAGGCGTTGCGTGCCAATGAGTCGGCCGGTATCGGTGCCGTTGGTGGTGCTATCGCCGAGGCACTCGTCGCGACAGCGTTCGGTATTCTGGTGGCGATTCCTGCTGTGTGGCTGTTTAACTATTTCACAAACAAGGTGACGAGCTTTGGCGTCGAAATGGAAAACTCCGCTTCGGAGCTAGTCGATTACTTCATCCGACAGCGCGGCAAGCAGCTTCGCTAAATTAGTTTTTTGTTTTTAGGAGAAAACTGTAATGGCTGTCAGCATTGGCGGTACAAGTGAATATAACTCGGACATCAACGTTACACCCATGGTGGACGTTATGCTGGTGCTTCTGATCATTTTTATGATCGTGACGCCGCTTCTTCAACAGGGTGTTTCCGTAAATCTTCCCCGAGACATGATCAGTCCGGATGAGGACGGAGATATCGCGAAGGACACCTCGGTGATCGTCGCCATCCCGGACAACAACAACTTCTACATCGGGAAGGATTTGTATCCTATCGACCAGCTCGGCGAAAAGATAAAGACGCGTATGGAGGGCAAGGCGCCCGATAAACGCATCGTCTATATCAAGAGCGGGGTCGACGTTGACTACGGCCGTGTGGTCGCGGCGATCGACACGATCAGAAAACAGGACATCGACAAGATTGGACTGGTTGCTGACAGGAAAAAGGGCGGCGAAACCCAAGAATAATATCGTTAGCGATATTAACACTAACGTTTAGGAAGTATACAGATATGGGAATGTCTTCAAGTGGAATTGGCGAAGAAGCCAAGCCGACCATTAACGTTACACCGTTGATCGATGTATTACTGGTGCTCATCATCATCTTCATGGTGATCACGCCGTTGAAGCCGAGCCGCTTTGAGGCAAAGGTGCCGGCGGAACCAAAGGATGAGCCGCAGTTGAACGTAAAGCCGAACCCGCTGACCCTCGTTATAGCGATCGATCGGTCTACTAAGCAAATCACGCTCAATAATGAAGCCTACGGCGATGTCAACGACACGACGGCGCTCTCAGATAAACTGCGCGAGGTTTTCAAAGAACGTGAGAATCAGGGCACTCTGCGCGAGGGAACCAACGAGGTCGAAAAAACGATCTTTATCAAATCACCCAAGAGCGTTAGGTATGGCGACGTGGTCAGGGTGATCGATGCCGCAAAGGCGGTGGGAGCGTCTCCTATCGGCCTTCAGATAGACGACCTTACTGATTAATTTCGTGTCCTTGCCTGTAGCAGCCTCGGACGTTTAATGGAGTCATAAGATAATGCGATTGTCTCGTTTCGGGATATTGTTACTGATATCCGCTTCTGTTCTCGTAGGTACCAATTGTTCCTACTACAATCAGATCATGGCGCGGAAGAATCTTGTCGATGGGTCTAAGGCCTATAAGGACAGGAAATTTCCTGAGGCTGTCCGTCTTTTTAGATACTCGGCCTCCTTAGATCCGTCCGGTCAAACGCTCGAAGGTCGGATGGCCCAGCTATCGCTCGCACGCACGCTTCATTCTGAATACATAGGCGATCGGGAAAACAAGGCGAAGGCAGAAGAGGCACTTACGGAATATCAGAAGGCACTCCCGATGTCCCTCGCTGAGACAGGAGAAACGTCGTCGGCCTATGAGAAGGACAGAAACTCGGAAGACGCCCAGCGACGATATTTGGCATCCCTATCGAACGTAAACAGTACGACGAGCGCGATCGCAAGTCTCTACGAAAACCTCGGCGATCCGGACAAAGCCCGTGAATGGCAAAACTCCGTCGCTACTGATTCCAAATATCCAGCAACCGCGCGTGCTCGCGCTTTTAGTGCTTTAGCCTCAAAGCAGAATTCTTGCGCAAACGACATCACAGACACTGAAGCTACAAAGAAAACCGTCCAAAAGGACGGGAAAGACGTGTTCCAATTCAGCAGGCCAACCAGTGCCGAAGAGTTTGCGAAGCTCAATCAATGCGTTGCTGAGGGTAAGGGCCTGATCGATCAGGCTATCGCCCTTGAACCTCAGGAGCTGCGTACGGCGAGCAACCTGGACGTTTCAAAGCTTTCCGATACTCAGTTGGCCCTAAACAACGAGATCTTCAAAACTTTCGAGTCCGCCCGCTCCTATAAATCCGCGCTTCTGGTTCAAGAAATGCGTGCCGCGGAGATGGATGGGCGAACCGCCGATCGCGACAAGCTACGGGTCGAGGCTGATGCGGCTAAGGCAAAGTTTCAGGAGCTCAGCGACGTAGTCAAGAAGATGCAGGCTGAGGTCGATGCGCGAGCCGCGGCGAAAGAAGCGGCCGCCAAGCCTGAGAGTCAGAAAAACACCAACGCGAATAAGTAAAGATTGAAAATTTCTTCTCTTCGTCGGCGATGCTCATCTACAATTGATTGAGCATCGCCGTTTTTTATTTCTTGGACGGCCGTCCGTACCTTTACGATGATCCGGATCGAAGACGTCATCGAAACAGTAACCTCAACTCGTCCGAATGCGGACACGGGTCTGATTCGTCGTGCCTATATGTTCTCGGCTTTGCATCATCAAGGACAAACACGGGCTTCGGGCGAACCCTATCTGGTACATCCACTTGAGGTTGCCGAGATACTCGCCAAGATGCGGCTCGATGAGGTCAGTGTCTCGACGGGCCTGCTGCACGACGTCGTGGAGGATACGCTCGTTGATCTTGAGACACTCCGGGCCCAGTTTGGCGACGAGATCACTCGTCTCGTAGACGGCTTAACAAAGATTGCCCATATCAGCGATCTATCCAAAGAGCACCAGCAGGCTGAGAATGTGCGCAAGATGGTGCTTGCGATGATCACGGACGTCCGCGTCGTTTTGATTAAGCTGGCAGACCGCCTGCATAACATGCGTACAATGCATTTCCTGAAGCCGGAAAAGCGTGTCCGGATCTCTCAGGAAACGCTCGATATCTACGCCCCGATTGCACATCGGCTCGGGATGGGAAAGATTCGGAGCGAGCTCGAGGACCTATCCTTTCAAAATCTTTACCCTGAGGATTACAAGCGGCTTGCGAAGGAAGTGGATGCCCGCCGACCCGAACTGGAGGGAGCGCTGGACAAGATCCAAACGAGTATCAGAGAGAAGCTTGCCGAGTACGACGTTCCGGTAATTTCTGTCGAGGGGCGCGTCAAGCGGCTCTATTCGCTGTGGAAGAAACTCAAAAAACAGAAAATTGTGATCGAGCAGGTCTATGATCTGATTGCGGCCCGCGTGATCACACCGAACGATCGCAAATATTGCTATCTGGCTCTCAGCGTTATCCACGACGTCTGGACGCCGGTGCCGGAGCGTTTTAAGGACTGGATAGCCATACCCCGTGACAACCTTTACCAATCGCTGCATACGTCCGTGATAGATCAGAGCGGCCAGGCGTTTGAGGTACAGATCCGTACCGAGGAGATGCATCACGTAGCGGAGGAAGGGGTCGCGGCCCATTGGAAGTATAAAGAAGCATCGCTCGGAGCCCATTCTGACGATGAGAGCCTTGACGAACTGAGAAAGACAGTTGAGAAACTGCTCCTACCGCTGGTCGAAGCTACGGAAGAAAACGAAAACTCCGACGACTTTATTGAGTCGTTAAAGCTCGATCTGTTCCCGAAGGACGTGTACGCTTTCACGCCGCGAGGCAAGGTGATTCAGCTGCCGAAGGGCTCCACACCCATCGATTTTGCGTATGCGATTCACTCCGCGGTGGGTGACAAATGTACGGGTGCGAAGATAAACGGCCGAATCGTTCCGTTGCGTCACGAGATACAGAACGGAGACGTCATCGAGATTCTGACGACCGCTAACTCGACACCGTCGCGCGATTGGCTCAGCCATGTGGTCACGTCGAAGGCCCGTAGCCGAATTCGACATTTCATAGCCCTCCAACAGCGCGAGGAATCGGTCGAAATGGGCCGAAAGCTCCTCGAGCGTGAAGCGGAGAGGTTTCGAATTGCCCCGAAAAAGCTCTTGCAGAATGACGCTGAAATGAGGCGCATCGCAAACGACTACGGACTCAGCCGGAACGAAGACCTTCTAGCCTCGATCGGCTATGGCAAGACATTGCCGCGCAACGTGATTGCGAAATTCCTCGGCGATAAGTTTGGAGATTTCGACCCCGACGCAAAGAAGGACACGCGGATCGGTACGGGCGTTAAGGCGGTCAAAAAACTTATCGGCCTTACTGAGGATGCGATCGTCGTCAAAGGCGTAGATAACCTGCTCACCTCCCGAGCTCGCTGCTGTAATCCGCTTCGGGGCGAGGATATTATCGGCTACATTTCACTAGGTAAGGGAATCGTTGTTCACAACAAGCGCTGCAAGAATGTGACCCAGCTCATGGTGAATCGCGATCGAATCGTAGACGTGGAATGGGCGAAAAGCGACAAGAACGAAATCCAGTCCGTACAGCTCCTTGCCACCACCGAAAACCGCACCGGGATGCTAGCCGGCATTACGAACGCAATCGCTGACATCAAGACGGGCATCCGGGACGCTCGCGCCAACGTATCAAAAGATGACGTAGGCCTCATCGAAGTGACTGTCGAAGTCTTCGATAAGAAGCACCTGGACAAGGTCGTCGGGGCGATCGAACATGTTCCCGGTGTTATAGCCGTCGAGCGGGTAAACGCGTGAGCCGTTTGAATGAGTCGTAACGACCGCAACCCGACGGTTCAAGGCTGCATATAAGCCCGCACGTATTCGGCCTCATTCCTCCAACGGATTCTCGTCGGCAGGACTTTGCTTATGCCCTTTATTTTGTTAAAATTCGGGTTTTGCTTGGGTAAAGCGGATTAGTGATGAACGAGATAATTTCTACTGAAAATGCGCCGGGTGCGATTGGCCCATATTCTCAGGCGGTGAAAGCCGCCGGGATGATTTTCTGTTCAGGGCAGATTCCAATAGACCCGCTCACAGGGGAGTTCGTCTCCCACGCGGTGTCAGAGCAGACGGAACAGGTGCTAAAGAATCTGCGAGGGGTCCTCGGTGCAGCGGGGGCTGATTTCAGCCACGTGGTTAAGACGACGGTGTTCCTTGCGGATATGAGCGACTTTTCAGAAATGAATGAGGTGTACGCAAAATATTTTGGAGAGAATAAGCCGGCCCGTGCGACTGTACAGGCCGCTCGGCTGCCGCGTGATGCAAAAGTCGAGATCGATTGCATTGCCGTGTTAGGAAATTAAAATTGCCGGGCGTCCAACGGCGAGGTCCGGCAACCTTTGACAAGACGAAAGTCTCAAAAAGATTTTACGCGGCTTTCAGGATCTTGCCTGACTTAATGCAGCGAGTGCAGACCTTCGCTTTCGCGTTGCCGCCCGCGGGCAGCTGAACGTGGACAGACTGAAGATTCGGGTTGAACCTACGTCGGGTCTTGTTATTTGCGTGTGATACGTTATTTCCAAATTGCGGGCCTTTCCCGCATACATCGCAGCGTTTTGCCATATTATTTTCCGCCTCCTCATTGGGAGCATTAAAAGCCGAGTCGTTTGCAACTCAAAACTAAAGTTTATAGCAAACGATTGTATTTATAGTCAAGTTATGATCGAGAAGAAAGAGATGAATTCAAGTCTGGTTGCGAGAGTCCTCGTGGTGGCGATGATCCTGTCAGCCGCCATTTTCTTTGGCGCCTGCGGCGGCGGAGCTACCGACACTCCCGGCTCAAACGACACGGCGGCAACCGTTAATGGCAAGGCGATCAAAATGGAAGAGGTTGATCGCGCGATGAAACAGCAAGCTCAGGGACAGGAAAGCAAGATGTCGGATCTCGAGCGGGCAGGCGCGAGACTGCAGGTATTGCAGCAGCTCATCGAGCAGGAAGTGATGTTTCAGAAAGCTGAAAAAGAAGGCGCGATGCCGACCGACGAAGAAGTAAACGCAGAGGTCAACAAACAGAAGGTTGATAGCCGACTATCCGCTGAGGAGTTTACTCGTGAGATGGAGGCGGCGGGCCTTACCGAGACCGCTCTCCGGGACACGACAAAGCGAGCCATTGCCATACGCAAACTCGTCGAAAAGGTTACAGGCCGCATCGAGGCTCCGAAAGACAAGGAGATCGCGGATCTGTACAACGGCAACCCAGAGCTTTTCGTCAAGAAGCGCGGCGTTCGTTTGGCTGCGATCGTCGTCGATCCTTCGAAAAGTGGTGAAGGCGATATAACAACGAATGATGCTGAGGCCAATGTCAAGATAAACGAGATCCGCGGCCGTTTGACACAGCCGGGAAGCGATTTTGCATCGCTCGCTCGCGAATTCAGCGAGGATCCCAGCAAGCTGCAGGGCGGTGATCTCGGATACATTGGCGAAGAAGAAATGAAGCAGGCATTCGGGGCTCAGGTCGCCACATCGTTCATGAATACTCAGTTCGCAATTGGTCAAGTGACTAATCCGATACCGGTTCAGGGCAAGGCGTACTTCTTTAAACTTCAGGATCGCGTTGAGAAGGAAGAAGCTTTAACGCTCGAGAGTCCGGGTGTTCGTCAGCAGGTGACGGATCTACTGGTAAACAACCGCAAGCAACTGCTCGCGGCTTCGTTCCAGGCACTCGCCATGAATGAGGCGAAAATCGAAAATCTCCTGGCGAAACGTGTCGTGGATAATCCCAATGAGCTTAGCGGCGCACGACCCGCGGGTGCAATGGCTCCGACTAATGCTAACGCCAACCCAAATATGAGCTCGAACTCAATCGCGGTTTCGGCAAATGGGAACGCGAACGCATCGAATGCAAACGCGATGAGTGCGAACGCTCGTCCCGGCAAGGCTAACTCGACTTCGAATACGAACGCGCGCGGGTCGAACGCAAATCGCTAAATACTAGATCAAAGAACGCGTGCTAAGGCTCGCGCGTCAGCAAGGGCGATACATTTTAAGTACCGCCATTATCTTGCAGACACGCGGGCTTTTCGCATCAGAAAAAATGCTTTTCCGCCTCTCAAACGCCGAGAAATCTTACGCCGGCACCGAAGTTCTAAAAGGCGTATCCTTCCAGATCAATAAGGACGAAAAGGTCGGGCTCGTTGGGCGCAATGGCGCCGGCAAGACCACCGTCTTCCGACTCATCACAGGCCAAGAGGCACCTGACGATGGCGAGGTCGTGAAGATGAACGGCCTTCGACTCGGTATGCTCGATCAGCATGTCGACTTTGGCGAAGCGGAGACGGTCCATACATCCGCCCTTACGGCTTTCAAGGAGATTCACGACATTGAATCGGAAATGCGCCGCCTTGAGAAAGAGATGCTGACGGATCACTCGGACGCCATCCTAGAAAAGTATTCCGACCTGCAAAGTGCTTTCGAGCATGCGGACGGCTTCTCATATGCGTCGCGCTCCGAATCCATACTCCTCGGAATGGGCTTTTCGCAGGAGAGTTGGGAAAAGGACGTACGAACGCTTTCGGGCGGACAGATGAATCGGCTCGGAATGGTGCGGCTCCTGCTCTCGAATGCGGACGTCCTATTGCTGGACGAGCCCACGAATCACCTGGACGTCGACGCCGTCGAGTGGCTCGAAGAGTTTCTAAAGACTTACGAGGGTGCATACGTGGTAATCAGTCACGACCGCTATTTTCTCGACCGAACGGTGAGCCGTGTTATCGAGATGGAACGCGGGCAGGCCGTGACCTACAAGGGGAATTACTCCGAATATCTTACCGAGCGCGAGTTGCGTCGGGAGCAACAACAGCGCGAATACGAGAATCAGCAGGCGTTCATCAATAAGACTCAGGAGTTCATTCGCCGGAACCTCGAGGGGCAGAAGACGAAGCAGGCAAAGTCGCGTCGAACATTGCTCGCAAAAATGGATCGACTCGAGGCCGTTGCGAGTGAGAAGAGCGGCGGCAACTTTAATCTGAAGATGGTCGAACGAACCGGGAATAACGTGCTCACGACGGAGGATTTAGCGGTAGGCTACGGCGACAGAGTTTTAGCCGCTGGCATCAATATCTCCCTTCATCGTGGCGGCGTCCTCGGGGTGATCGGCGGAAACGGAACGGGAAAGACGACTCTTTTGAAGACGCTGCTCGGGCAGATACGCGAAATCGATGGCAAGATTCACTGGGGCACGAAGACGAACATCGGATATTATTCGCAAACCCTCGATGATCTATATGCGGGAAACGACGTCTTAAATGAACTCCGCCGTATAGCGCCATCCGCGGAGTCGGTCGCTCTTCGATCGTTCCTCGCGAGATTCCTGTTCTTTGGAGAGGACGTGGACAAAAAGGTGGCGACGCTCTCGGGAGGCGAGAAGGGGCGGCTTGCCCTCGCAAAGCTGATCTACTCTCAAAAGAACGTTCTCATCCTCGACGAGCCTACAAATCATCTCGATATTCCGGCGCGCGAGGCCCTTGAAAGCGCTCTCGATGAATATCCGGGAACTATTGTTACGGTTAGCCACGACCGCTTTTTCCTAGATCGGATAGTCGATCAGATGCTGTCGTTCGAAGCTGACGGGCAGGTGCTCGACTACAACGGTAACTATACTGAATTTCACGATTGGCGCGAATCGAAGCGATTGTCCTGCGCAGGTAAGCCCACAGCGATTGCTAGCACTGGCGGCCCGCCTGCAGGCACCTCTGGAATCGCGAATTTATCGAAAAATCAAAAGCAGCAACTCTCGCGGCGCATCGTCGAGATAGAACGTCTTTTACCTGATCTTGAATCCCAGGCCGCCGCCCTCGCCGCACGCATGTCTTCATCAGAGGTCGCCGCTGATTTTGGGTTACTCACAAAAGTGACGAGCGAGCACGGAACTATCGAGGAGCGCATCAAAGATCTGTACGAAGAATGGGACGCGGCGTCGAAGCTAGTCGCCTAGGACTCAATCCTATAATTTGGTGCCTCTTTGGTAATGATGACGTCGTGGACATGAGATTCGCGAAGCCCGGCTGAGGTAATGCGAAGAAATCGAGCGCTCGATTGTAACTCCTTAATCGACCTGCATCCCGTGTAACCCATTCCTGCCCGGAGCCCGCCGACGAGCTGCGTGACCATTTCCGCAACGGTTCCCTTGTATGCCACGCGGCCCTCGATCCCCTCCGGGATGTATTTCGCCTCGCTTGATGTCAGCTCCTGTGCGTAGCGATCACTCGATCCCTTCTTCATGGCGCCTATCGAGCCCATACCGCGATAGGTCTTAAAGTTTCGCCCCTGAAATAAAATAACTTCACCTGGAGCTTCTTCCGTCCCGGCAAAAAGCGAACCGATCATCACGCAGTCGGCTCCCGCAGCGATCGCCTTTGCTACATCTCCTGAAAACTTCACTCCTCCATCGGCTATAACCGGTATGCCCGACTTTTTAGCAGCCGCAACGCATTCCACGATCGCCGTAATCTGGGGAACGCCAGCTCCTGTGACGACGCGCGTCGTACAAATCGAGCCGGGTCCGATACCTATCTTCACAGCGTCGACGCCGACGTCGATCAACGCTTTGGTCGCATCGCCCGTAGCGACATTCCCCGCAATGACCTCGATGCCGGAATGCTTCTTCTTTACTTCTGAAACCGCGGTCAAGACGCGCGACGAGTGGCCGTGCGCAGTGTCGATCACAATAGCGTCCACTCGTGCTTTCACGAGTTCATCTGCGCGTTCCAGAAAATCCCCAGTCGCTCCAATCGCTGCGGCACATCGCAGGCGGCCCAATTCATCCTTAGCCGCGATAGGGAAGTTGATCGCCTTCTGAATGTCCTTGACCGTGATAAGTCCTTTGAGGTGGCCCTCGCTGTCGACGACAAGGAGTTTTTCGATCCGGTGTTTTTGCAGCTTTACTTTTGCCTCGTCGAGCGTGGTTCCAACCGGCACAGTCACTAGCGGCTGGGGCGTCATAATCTCAGAAACAGGAATGTCGAAGCGCGTCTCGAACCGCAGATCTCGGTTGGTGATGATGCCGACGAGACGTCCATCCTCGTCGGTGACGGGGACACCGCTGATCTTGTAACGCTCCATTATCGCGAGCGCATCCGAGACGAGCTTCTTTTCATCTATGGTCACGGGATCGACAATCATCCCGGACTCGCTTCGCTTCACCTTGTCAACTTCCTCAGCCTGGGCCGCGATTGAAAAGTTTTTGTGAATCACGCCTATACCGCCTTGCTGCGCCAGTGCGATAGCGAGAGCGGCCTCTGTCACCGTATCCATTGCGGACGAGCAGAGCGGGATGTCGAGTTCGATATTTCGAGAGAATCGCGTGCGGGTGTCTGTTTCGGGCGGAAGTATCTCGGAGTAAGCGGGGACGAGCAGGACGTCGTCGAAAGTCAGCCCTTCGTTGATTTTGTCGATTTCCATATTGAATTATAAACAGAAAAGCCTCATTCAAAAATGCGGCGGCGAAATGACTGAATTGGACTATTCGACTAGTTTGCTCTGTTCGTGTTGCCGACCACGATGACCCGCCGGGTGGGCGATGGCCGTGCGTTCGAAGAAGGAGCGTTCACGATGGCAGCGTTACCTATCGGAATAGAACCATTTGCAGTCGCCGAGTTCGTCGATCTAGTCGAAACCAAGTTTGAGTTCGGCGTTGCCGACGGCCTCCCCGCACTGATCGCACCGTTTGTCCAAATGCTTGCGAAGTTGCCCGCATTGATCTCGAACTCTATAACGTTTCGGCGGGCTTCCAGCGGCTGCGCGGGCAATGTGATCGTCTTTCCGTTGATCGTGAGGGACGCCGCGGTTGCGAGCGATCTGGAATAACTGAGCTTTAGACTTTCCTTTGGCTCGAAGGCTGAGACAGAGCCGGGCGTGACGACGTTCGTGCTGACGCGGCCGTCGTTTGTAGCGGTTAAGGAAACTGGCTGATTTACCGCTTTGAACTCGAATCGCGCGACTCCGAATTCCGGCGAGGTCGACGAATCCGTAGCGGTGTTCGCGTTGACCTCGCTCATATTAGCGGCGGGAGACGAGTTCGTGTCTGCGACCATAGCAGGATTAGACGATTCCCAAAAATACTTTAGGCCTACCAATATGATCGCTGTCATAACGCCGAGGATCACCACTGCAATCAGCACCGTCGGAACGCCCGAACGTGACGACGTGTCATCTGTCAAAACCTCAGGCCGATACGACCTCGGCTCGTCTGTTGCGTTCGGATTGTCGATCGTGAGGGCGTTTAGATAATCTGCGAGGGCCTCGTTCTCATCGACTCCAACGAATTTTGCAAATGATTTTACGAATCCCTTGTTAAAAATGCCGCCCGGCAACGGTTTGTAATCGTCGCGCTCGATGGCCTCGATGTAATAGGGGGAAATCCGCGTCTGGTCGGCAACTTCGGAGAGCGAGATGCCTCGGGCCTCGCGGGCTTCACGCAATTTTTCACCTAATGTTTGGGCCATCTTTGGGTACGGCCGGAATTATGGCCGTTCGGGGTCGCTATTAACAGAAAAATATATCTTTGTTCGGCGCGCGGTGTCAATCTATGTTCCCGTCTTTCGTGCATTTGAAAAATACCGAGGTGCGTGTTACGTTTAGCCTTTAATCTGCAACGTTTGGCGAAACGAAATAAGCGAGGAAAAGTGGAATGAGTCTAGAAGCTCTCGGAATGGTTGAGACGAAAGGATTCGTTGGTGCAGTCGAGGCTGCCGACGCGATGGTCAAGGCCGCGAACGTGCAGCTCGTTGGCAAGGAATATATCGGCGCCGGTTATGTCACGATCTTTGTTCGGGGCGACGTAGGTGCCGTAAAGGCGGCCACGGACGCCGGGGCCGCAGCTGCACGACGTGTAGGCGAATTAATAAGTGTCCACGTTATCCCTCGTCCGCATAATGAGGTCGAGCGTGTACTGCCAAAGGGCGGCAACGTGGGTTACAGTCCGGACGAGAAGGCGATCGGTGGCGGTGCGGGCCGTCAGCTTGGCGAGGGTTCGACGACTTCGACTACCGACGTAACACAAGGCAATAAGACAAAGACGCGCTGATATAGCATTGCTGTTCGGCGGTCTCCTCTAAAATGGGTGACACGGATCTAGCAGCTCAGCAGGAAGCCCGGGACGCGGTCGAGGCCGCTCATCGGGCTTTCTCAATTGTAGCCAACATGGGCCAGACCGAGATCGACACGATCTGTCAGGCCATGTCGTCCGCAGCCCTGCGCGAAGCCGGAAGGCTCGGCCAGATGGCGTACGAGGAAACAGGTTTTGGAAAGCCTGATGATAAGCGCGAGAAGAATCGATTCGCCGCCGAGGACGTTTGGAATTACTTCAAGGGCCTCAAGACCGTGGGTGTAATTTCTGACTCGGAGGGCATCGTAGAGATCGCCTCGCCCCGCGGCGTTGTGGCCGCCATTATCCCGTCGACGAATCCGACATCCACTGCCATCTTCAAGATAATCATTGCGATCAAATCCCGAAATACCATTGTCCTCTCGCCGCATCCCTCGGCCGCCAAATGCATCGCGGAAACGGCGCGTATCATGACCGAGGCCGGAGTTGCAAACGGTTTGCCTGTCGATGCCATCAAGTGTCTGACTCTCTCTACGATCGAAGGGACTGAGGCGTTGATGAAGCACCGCAACACTGCAGTGATTCTCGCAACCGGCGGCACTGGCCTGGTGCGCGCCGCGTATTCATCGGGAAAACCGGCGTTCGGCGTTGGACCGGGCAATGTTCCCGTTTTTATAGAGGCGAGTGCCAATGTGGAGAAGGCCGTGAACGATATTCTTACGAGCACTTGCTTCGATAACGGAACCATCTGCGCGTCGGAGCAGTCGGTCGTCGTAGATCAATCCGTCGCAACCCAGGTCCGTGATCAATTCAATAAACAGGGCGGACATTTCTTGAATGCGGCGGACGCGGAGACTGTGGGCAAGCTACTCGTCACCCCGCAACGTACTCTTAATCCCGCAATCGTCGGCAAGTCAGCCGCACACATCGCAAACCTCGCGGGCATCTCGATCCCAGACGGTACACGCTGCCTGCTGGCGGATTGTGCGGGCGTCGGGCGCAACTTTCCCTGGTCGATCGAGAAGCTCTCTCCAACCCTTGGGTTCTTCGTGGTCAAGGGTGTTGAGGAAGGAGCAAATCGCTGCCTCGAGATTCTTCGCTTCGGTGGAATGGGCCACACGGCCGGAATGCACACGCAGGATCGCGCGGCCGCGATCCGTTACGGCGAACTGATGCCTGCGGCACGCGTCATTATCAATTCGCCGACGACGCACGGCGCGATTGGGTTTTCGACCGACCTTACACCTTCAATGACGCTCGGATGCGGATCGTGGGGCGGAAACGTGACGTCGGATAATGTTTCGCCCATTCATCTCATAGACGTGAAACGCGTGGCCTTCGAAACGAAGCCAGTTAACACCGTCCCGACCGCGACGCCGAGGAATGAAGTGCACGAATCAGAGAAAATCCCTCAGACCAGGACGATAAAGCGCGAAGACATAGCCGCAATCGTGGACAGTTTTTTGCGAACGCACCCGGCACCGGTCCCGGAAAAGCACGAACCGACAAGGGCGGATGAGCCGGCGAAACCGGCAACCGTAGTTCACCACGTTTTTCCGGCAGTTCCCGCTGAGGCAGAAAAGCCGCCCGTGCCGCTGGATTTTGTTAGTGAGAACGACGTGCGTGCTGCAATCGCCGACGGGAAACGTATTCACATTACAAAGAAGTCTATCCTAACGCCTTCAGCTCGGGACCTCGGGGAAGAAAAGGATATTTTCACGACGATCCAATAACCCGATGGCCGAGGCGATTCTTGAAACACAAGTCTGCTCAAAATGCGGAGCCGAGGTTCGCGAAGGCTCGAGCTTCTGCTACGCGTGCGGAACGAACGTGGTGGTCGCTGATTCTGCGGGGGATAATCTCGAAAGTGTGCGCGAGTTAGTACTGCCATCTCGGAAGCCCGAGAGCGATTTGGATGAAAGTGATTCGGGCAAAAGCGAGCAACCCGATAAGCTGGCAACCGCTGCGGCGGAGCGGCGAGAGTCACGCTCGGGCAGACGCAGACCGAAGAAAGTGGTCTGGGAAGAGCCCGATGAACGGTCGGACAAGACCTTCGTTCTTGTCACGCTGCTCATTTTTATTGCAGCCGTTACTGTAGTCACCTTCACGGTACTGATAAAATAGTTGCGAGGTAAAACCGTATGCAGGCATTGGGAATGGTTGAGTGCTTCGGCCTGGTCGCGATGATCGAAGCCGCGGATGCGATGGTAAAGGCCGCAAATGTCGATCTCGTAGGCTACGAGAAAATTGATGCGGGCCTCGTCACGGCCATCGTCAGAGGCGAGGTCGGTGCGGTAAAAGCGGCCGTCGATGCCGGTGCATCCGCCGCACGGCGCGTAGGAACGGTCGTCGCAACACACATCATTCCGAGCCCGCACGAGGAAGTCGACAACGGAATTCCCGTCCTCTCGACCGGCAAGACAACAAGAAAGAAAATTTCAGGCTCCGTTCCCGAGTAATAAATCTTGGAGTTTGCGAATTTTACGGTTTAGTCGAGGCCGCGGCCGGCTTTGGAGTCAGCTTGTTTGGTGAGCTTTTGCCATCCGCGAGTCGACCGGTGCGCGTCACCGGAATGCGCTTTTGCTTATTCGGCCCGTCGTCCACGACGACCTTTATGTTTCGGAAGGTACCATCTTTTCGATCATTTGAAGGGACATACGCGATCGAGTACTGGGACCGAAGCTCGCTCGAGATCTGGCGGGCAATTTCTGGCAGCTCCGTATTCGAAGCCGGATAGTATGCTTTTCCACCTGATTCTAAAGCGATCCTGTCGAGAAATGCTTTAGCCTTTGCCTGAGGACTTTTGCTAATGAAGCCGCCTTCGCCGCTCAGGTCGCCTACAAACCCGATTGTATAAATCTGCGTCTCTGACTCCCGTAGCAGATCGAATAACTGCTTTTCGGTGTAGAAACTGTCGCGGTCCTCGCCGTCCGTAATCAGAATCAGTGCTCGACGTTTCCGGTCGGCCGCATTCTTAGAGCGTTCGTGCTCTTCGACACGTTCCACGGCCAGATAGACTGCATCTATGATGGCGGTTTGTCCGCCCTCTTTCATAAATTGATCAAGCGAATCGAGCAGGTCCGTTTTACTGGAGGTGAATTCCTGGAGAATTTCGATCTTGTCACGACCGATGAATCGGATGACCATCGTTTCGTCATCAGGCTTGTTCTGATTGATGAGGATGTTTCCTGCTTCGATAACTTTCTCGAGCTGGGGTGCGATCGATCCGGAATTATCAACGACGATGCCGTAGTTCGTTGGCACGTCGTATTTTGAAAAGGACTCGATCTTCTGCTGCACGCCGTCTTCGTAAATCTTAAAGTCCCTTTCCGGCAAATCGTTGACAGTGCGACCACTTCGGTCAACAACCCTAACGTTGAGATTTACGAGCTCAGTCTCGATCCTGATTGGTTCGTCGTCTTCGTTGATAGTAGGTTTCGCGACAGGCGTTGGCGAGGTCGCGGCTGGTTTTGCCGTCGCGGGGCGGGTAGTCTGCGCCGAGGTTGACAGCAGCGTGAAAACGCAGGCAAGGACGGCAAAGGCCGCCCCTGATATTGCGAGTAGAATTTTTCGTTTCATCGTGCTCGTATCAGATCACTTGTAAATCGTATTGGGTGTCGCGTAGTAGCCCTCGCGACCGCGCACGGTTAGACGCGGCATTCCCCTCATAGGTTTAACTTTAGTTTTAATACGCCTCCATTTCCCGTCCGGCTTGAAATCTTTCGGCGTATAGCCGACGGAATACTGGTGACGGAGCTCGATAGAAATACGTTCGAAAATCTCGTCCATCTCGACATCCGATTGCGGATAGAACGATTTTCCGCCTGAAACGGAGGCGATTTCATCGAGGAATGCCTGGCCCTGCATCCCGACCGCGGTCGTCGAGTCGTGGCCACCCTGAATACCAACCGCGTAGGTCACCACGTCGGCCTCCTTCATAAGACGCCGGACCTCGCCAAAATTGTACCTCGAAGCGTTATCCTGTCCGTCGCTTATCACGAGCAAAGCTCGTTTCTGATGAGACCCCCGAGTCACCTTCTCAACCCCGAGATAAACCGCGTCATAAAGTGCGGTATTGTGCTTCGGTTGGACGAGCGTAAGTTTGCTCAGCACCGCGTCGCCGTCCCGGCTCCGGTCGAGTAGAAGTTCGGCTCGTCTGTTAAATGCTATCAGGAAATACTCGTCCGATGGATGGCTCGTCATTATAAACCGCGAGAGCGCATTGCGTGCCTTCGCAATCTTGTCTTTGCTCATCGAGGCGGAAATGTCGAAGAGTATGCCTACCGAAATCGGTGCATCGGTATCGCTGAAATAAGTGATCTCCTGAGGCTCGCCGTTATCGATTACCTGAAACGAACCTTTATTCAGACCGGAGACGTATCGGCCGTAAAGGTCCTGTACGGTCAGGGTCAGCGTTACAAGGTCCGTCTTTACTTTGACGGTCGCATCTTCGTCGACGCTCTCCGGTGTTGGAGTGGGCACCGCTTCCTGGGCGAATACGGCACTGGAGAGAAACGCAAAAATAAAAAGGGCGCGGGGCACGATGGCCAATCGGTAGGGATTAGCGGGAATACCACTAGCGAACATTGAGGACTCCTGAAATAATCACAGTTTAGAGAATCTGATAAACTACAAGCAAGACATTCCTACGATGTTTCTCGACCGCTAAGAGTTGTTTCAAACGACGGTGAGAAGCGCCCATAAGGCTGAACGATCGCAACAAAATTGCGAGACCGGCGTGATACAATTCGACGGGCGCGAAACCTATTAATCTGATTTTCGTCTGCGACGAGCTTTCGGATGCCATTCCCGCTTGATATTGACGTCTATGACCGAATACATCTGCCGGCTTGGCACTCCGTCCGGCGAGATCGTTACCAGGATTGTCCAGGCGACCGCCCCCGCCGAGGCAAGGATGAGGCTAGAGAGCGACGGATTTCGCGTATTCGCGATCTCGTCGGCTGAGGAAGGACTGTCTTCAGTTCTGCCTTTCGGTGGATCGAAAAAGGGCAAGGTCAAGCAGGCCGACTTTTTGCTGTTCAATCAGCAGTTCTCGGCACTGCTTCGCGCCGGAATACCTGTATTGCAGGCCATCGGGCTCTTGAAGACGCGCTCGGGATCCGCCAATCTCCGCGTCGTGCTCGCCGATGTCGAGGAAAAGATCAAGAACGGCATTCCGCTTTCGGAGGCTCTCGAAGCTCAGGGCCTTTTCCCTCGGATCTATACCGCCTCGATCCTCGCAGGCGAGAAGAGTGGAGCACTCGACGACGTTCTGGCCCGCTTTGTCGAATACCTCAAGCGAAGCGTGGCCGTCTCCCGAAAGCTCCGCGGGGCCCTGGCTTATCCTGCCTTTTTGATGGTGGCGGCGTTCCTGATGGTGGGCTTTCTTACGCTCTACATCGTTCCGCGGATGTCAGATCTGTTCCGTAACCTAAGCGGTACGCGTTCGCTGCCGATGATTACCGTCGCGGTTGTAACGCTCTCAAGCGCAATTACATCGAACATCTGGTGGCTGCTGCCGTTGTTGCTCATACTTGGGATCGCCTCGTACTTTTATCTGCGAAGCCCCGGTGGCCGGCTGGTGCTGCATAAGTTTCTACTAAAGCTTCCCGTGGCTGGCTCGCTCATTAGGAATATGGCGACCTCGCAGCTCGCGCGATCGCTCTCGACACTGCTTTCCGGCGGTATTACGGTCCCCGATTCCTGGGACATCGCATCGCAAGCCATCGGAAATCTCGAGCTGCGTCGCCGAAGTCAGGGCGTCCTGCCTATGATCCGTGAGGGAAAAGGCTTTACGCAAGCTCTCGAGCAGGCAGGCTGGATGCCTCCACTTGCCCTCGATATGATAGGGATTGGCGAACAGTCGGGCAGTCTGCGTGAGATGCTGGACGAGGTTGCCTCTTTCTACGACGCAGAAGCCGAGGTCCGGCTCGAACAACTTACGACCCTCCTTGAGCCTCTCATTCTATTGTTTATGGCAGGCGTGGTTGTAGTCATCTTACTTGCGATCTATCTTCCGATCATTAATACGATCTCGTCGGGAGCGATCAAACGGTAGGTAAGCATTTATGAATTCAGAAGTCGAAACCGTCATCACCGCCGCACCCGAAAATGGGAGCACCGCTCCATTGGAGAAAGACCCGCCCGAGGTTGCAAACGCAAAGCTGCTTGCAAAACGCTATCGTTTGCCCTTTATCGACCTGCTTCCGGCGGACGCTCCATCTCCGGTGGATGTGATAGAACTCGCGAAGCTACCGGTAGACCTTCTATTGCGAAATCAGTTTGTTCCTCTCAAACGCGACGGCAACAATATGCACGCCGCGATGGCTGACCCGACGAACCTTGAGCGACTGGACGAACTGGAAAACGTCCTAAATGTGCGGATAGTGCCCTACGTTGCTACCGCCGGCGCCATCGACGTCATTCTTCGAAAGGGCGACTCGACGCAGCGCGTAATGCAAGAGGCCGCTTCGGGCTTTCGCATCTCGCTTGTCAAAGAGACCGATCAGGGTGAAGAAGTCCTCGACCTCGATCGACTGGCCGCCGATTCAGACATGTCGCCGATCATCAAGCTGGTCGACACGATACTCTATAACGCGATGGAGTCGCGCTCGTCCGATATTCATATCGAAACGCGCGAGCGAGACGTTCAGGTTAAATTCAGGATCGACGGCGCCCTTTACGCAAAGGTAGATCCGATCGACATTTCTTTTCACCAGCAGTTGATTTCGCGTATCAAGGTGATGTCTGAGCTAGATATCGCCGAGCGAAGAATTCCGCAGGACGGGCGTTTCCGCGTTCGCTACAAAGGCCGCACGGTTGATTTTCGCGTCTCGATAATGCCCACGGTATTTGGCGAGGACGCAGTGATCCGTATTCTCGACAAAGAGCAGATCAACGAATCGTTTAAGAACCTTGATCTCGATGTTGTCGGCTTTGATCCCGAGGATGTCACGCGGTTTCGTCTCTATATCAAGGAGCCGTACGGCATGGTGCTCGTCACGGGCCCGACCGGTTCCGGTAAGACGACCACGCTCTATGCTGCGCTAAACGAAATTCGTAATGAAGAGGACAAGATCATAACGATCGAAGATCCGGTCGAGTATCAGCTCCACGGCATCGTCCAGATTCCTGTAAACGAAAAGAAAGGGCTCACATTTGCCCGCGGTCTTCGCTCGATCCTCAGACACGATCCCGACAAGATCATGGTCGGCGAAATCCGTGACGAAGAAACCGCACAGATCGCAATCCAATCCGCTCTCACGGGTCACCTTGTTTTCACGACGGTTCACGCAAACAACGTCATCGATGTAATTGGCCGCTTTCTAAATATGGGCGTCGAGCCTTATAACTTCGTGTCGTCGCTAAATTGCGTTCTCGCGCAACGGCTTGTCAGACTGCTTTGCCCGACGTGTAAGCGTGCGTATACGCCATCGATCGAAGAGCTCACGGAATCTGGAATGCGCGAAGAAGATCTCATCGGCAACGAGACGTTCTTTCGAAGCGTCGGCTGCGACGCCTGCAATCACACCGGCTATCGCGGGCGAACGGCGATCCACGAGCTGCTCGATATGTCGGACACAATCCGTGAAATGATCATAGAACGCCGTCCGGGCTCCGAGATCCGCCGTCAGGCTGAGAAGGAAGGCCTCTCATCCCTACGCGAGTCCGCCGTTAAGAAGGTCTTCCTGGGAATGTCGACGCTCCACGAAATCAATCGCGTCACGTTCGTCGAAGAAATCGGAAAGGTCTGAGGCTCAAACACGCAAGGCATGGGCCCGCACGAAGTAAAGGCGATACACCCAAGCCAGGGCGAGCCTGCTGGGTAGTCCTACTTCGTTGAAATGAGTTGCGAATATACGGCGGGATCAACATTCCCGCCCGTCACTACGATACAAACTTTCTTTCCCCCGAATCTTTTCCCGTCCGTCAGCAACGCACCCAGAGGTAGAGCGCCCGTTGGTTCGCACTTGAGGTTAGCAAGGCCGAAATAAAGGCGTGTCGCCTCGACTATTCTCTCCTCCGTAATCTCGATGATGTCCGTTACTCCATTTCGGATGATCGGCCAGTTCAGCTTGCCGAGCGACAGGGTGCGCGTGCCGTCGGCAATAGTTTGGGGTTCGATTTCGTTCGGGATTAGCTCGCCGGCTCTCAGCGAACGAGCAGCGTCATTTGCCAACGCGGGTTCCGCTCCGTAAATCTCTACCGTCTTTCCGTGTCGCGCAAAACTCTCGATCATGCCCGAGATTAAACCGCCGCCGCCGACCGGAATGACGATCGCGTCGAAGTCATATTGAGCCAACTCATCACCGAGCGTCGAGTTGCCGTCGATGACGAGTTGATCGTCAAATGCGCTCGCAAGGTAAGCGCCCGGCCGCTCATCCGCAAGTTGTGCGAGGCGCGTTGTGCGGCTGACCTTTCGCGTGTTGATCAAGTCTGTCTTCGCACCGAATGACCACACCGCATCGACCTTAACCATCGCAGAGTTGTCGGGCATTATCACCGTGCATTTGCGGTCCAGCAACTGACACGCGTAAGCCAACGCCTGACCAAAATTTCCCGACGAGACGCCGATAAACTCTTCGTTCGGATTATTCAGCACGACGTTGTACGCCGCACGAAACTTGAAGCTTCCTGTGTGCTGAAACGTCTCGCTGGCAATCGTGATGTCGAGGCCAAGGTGATCTTTGAGCTTCGACGATTCGATAAACGTTGTCGGGCGAATGGCTTCCAAAAGGGCCTTCATATAGGCAGGAAATTACCACACAGGCACATGGGACGCATAGTTCACGCGCCGGCGAACGGCAGCGCTATGTGCCGTATGCGCACTATGTGGTTACAATCTTCCTATGGGCAAAGCTCACTTCGGAATGATCGGCCTCGGCACTATGGGCCGCAATTTTTTGCTCAATTTCGCGCAGCACGGTATCGCGGGCGTTGGTTACGACCTGGATGAAAAGAAACGCGCTCTGCTCGTCGAGGAAGGCGCGGGAATGAACGTGGCGGCGGCGACCGACATCGCCGATCTTCTTGCGAGACTAGAATCCCCGCGAAACATTATGCTGCTCGTGCCCGCCGGGCCGATCGTCGACAGCGTTATCGCAGATCTCGCTCCGCACCTCGACAAAGACGACCTGATCATCGACGGTGGCAACTCGCATTTTCTCGATACGGAGCGACGCGAGATGCAGCTCGCCGAAAAGGGAATTGGTTTCATGGGCATAGGTGTCTCAGGGGGCGAGGCCGGCGCGCGGCACGGGGCGAGTATTATGCCCGGCGGTCGTCGCGAGTACTACGACCGAATAGAAAGAACGCTTCAGGCGGTGGCTGCGAAAGTGGATGGCGAGGCGTGCGTCGCGTATATGGGCACGGGCTCTGCGGGTCATTTCGTGAAGATGGTGCACAACGGCATCGAGTACGGCCTAATGCAGATCCTCGCAGAGACTTACGATTTTATGCGGCGTGTTTTGCGAATGAACTATTCCGAGATGAGCGAGACGTTTGCCAAATGGAACTCGTCGAAGCTTAATTCCTTCCTCGTGGAGGTCACCGCCGAGGTCCTGGGAAAACAAGATAGCGAGACGGGTAAGCCGCTGGTCGAGATGATCCTCGACAAAGCCGCCCAAAAGGGAACCGGCAAATGGACTTCGCAGGTCGCCATGGACCTCGGAGTTCCGATCCCGACTATCGACGCGGCGGTCGCAATGCGGCAGATCTCCGCGCAAAAAGAAACTCGTATCCAAATGTCGGAGCGTTTCGGCGTCGTCGTTCCCGAATCACAACAAGAGTCGCTATCCGGTCGCACGGTCACCAGCACTCCGCAATACGACCAAAAGGCCCAACTCGCCCGCGAAGAGGTAAAAACACTCGCCAGCGAACAGCAGAAGCAGAGCGGCTCAGAACTATCTCGAATAACTCATCAAAAGCTTTCGCAGTCAGAAGAGATTCGCGACGTATTCTCCGCCGATCTTGAGGTGTGGCTGGAGAAGCTAAAAAATGCACTGGTGGCTTCGTTTATTGTCACCTATGCTCAGGGCATGTCGCTGCTACAGGTCGCGTCGAAAGAAAAAGAGTTCGGCGTGAATCTTTCGGAGGTCGCGAAGATCTGGCGCGGCGGCTGCATTATTCGCTCCGCACTTCTCGAGGATATGCGCGCCGCGTACGCCGCCGAGCCCGACCTCCCAAATCTAATGCTCAATCAGCGTTTTGCAACGGCTCTGGCAGACCACTGCCCTGATATGCACGAGGTCGTCGGCAAATTCGCTCAGAGTCGCGTCCCGTCCCTCGCACTTTCTTCTGCGGTTGCCTATTTTGAAGCGTTTCGCTCCTCACGACTTCCGGCAAACCTGATCCAGGCCCAACGTGACTTCTTCGGCGCCCACACGTACCAGCGAACCGACAGAGAGGGCGTGTTTCATACCGAGGATTGGTAATCCTAGACCACTTCCCAGGCCTTTTCAGTTTTCAGCAGTTTGCTCATCAGTGCGGCGTGGACGGCGTGGCCGCTCTTTTGTGCGGTAATTTTACCCTGCACGGGCATTCCGAGAAGGGCAAGGTCGCCGATGATGTCGAGGATTTTATGGCGGACAAATTCGTCATCGAAGCGCAAAGGGGTTTCGTTCAGCATTCCATCGGGCGTGAGTACAATTGCGTTATCAAGTGATCCGCCAAGCGCAAGATTGCTTTCCTAAGTGCATCAATTTCGTGGGTAAAGCCAAACGTGCGAGCCGATGCGATCTGCTTTACAAAGTTTCCGTTCTCAAAAATGAAACTAAACGCCTGTTGATTGATAAAAGGATGTGCGAAGTCAATAACGCATTCGATCTCGAAATTCTTTGAGGGCTCGATCGACATCTTGCGATCTCCCTGTGCGAGCTCGACTTTCTTTAATATCCGCAGTAATCGTTTTGGCGATGCTTGCTCCACGATGCCCGCCTTCTCGATCAACTCGACAAAGCCCTCGCTCGATCCATCCATAATGGGTATCTCAATGTTGTCGATATCGATGAAGCAATTGTCGACATCGCACCCGCGCAGCGCGGAGAGAAGGTGTTCACAGGTGGAGAGGACAACTCCTCGTCGCATAAGAGTTGTGGCATACGAGCAGTGAGAGATGTACTCGACTGATGCCGGTATCTCAAAGTTATCGAGGTCGGTGCGAACGAAGATGTAGCCGGTATTCTCCGGCGCGCTCCTCAGGGTTATGTTCACCTCGACGCCGGTGTGAAGGCCGACGCCGGACATTGAGATGGGTTTTGCGAGCGTAGTCTGGTTCATCTGGCAGCCAATGCCTTTCAATCGGCGTGCCACGTAGATTGCGTTCGCGCACAGGCCCGCCCATCGCAAAAGTTAAGCATTCCGGCTGCTTGTCGTTTCCCGCCGCTTGAACGACCGATGGGTTCGTTGCTTATATGCCACAACTCTGTGGCGAAATTTACTAATTACCGCTTCCGAATTACAATCTACGAAAGAGTTATGGCAATACAAACCGCGGGGCAGAAAACGGCGAGAACAACAAAGATTCGTGTCGAGAACGCGTCGACGATCGAGCTTCCTACTGAAACGGACGCGCACATCGCCAAGATCCTCGACTTCTTGCCGGTTGAGCAGTATCGAGGCGTCGAGAAGATAAAGCTCGTGGATTTTATCAACGATCCTCGCCTCAAGAACGCGGACGTGCCGATTACAGGCGACCTTCCCGGGCTTTATCACCCACGAGCGGGGAATCAGCCGCCATGGTTCGAGATTGCGACCGGAGCGTTGCTCCAACCGACTGAGGGCTACATTAAGAAGTTCATGGCGAAGACATCCTTCAAAGGCAATCTCGCCGGCCTTGTTTTTTCGCTTGTTGGTCAGCACTACTATCTGACTCAAAAACATTCGGTTAAACGCAGCTCACTAGAACCGCAAATCCGTCAGTACGCGGAACGAAATCTCCGTGCCTGGAGTGAGAAGCAATCTGAGGGAAGCATGCGGGCGAAACTCTTCAAACCATTCCGGCCGGCACTCGAACGCTGGGCAAAATGGCTTAACAAGAAAGCGGCGGAAGCGAAGAAATGAATCATTGGCTAGTTAAGCAGGAACCGACGGACTATTCGTGGGACGATCTCGTCGCGGACGGCAAGACGGACTGGACGGGCGTGCGCAATTTTAAGGCACGTAGTTTTCTCAAGCAGATGGAGAAGGGAGACAAGGTCTTCTTCTATCATTCAAACGTCGGGAAGGAGATCGTAGGAATCGCCGAGGTCACGAAGGAAGCCTTCCCCGATCCGACTGATCAGGCGTGGCATGCCGTAGAACTGAAGCCGTCAAAGCCGCTCAAGAAACCGGTCACTCTTGCCGACATCAAAGCAAATAAGGCTCTCGCAAATATCTACCTCGTCCGCCAGCCGCGCTTCTCGGTGATGCCGCTGACGAAGGACGAATTCGATGAAATTCTTTCGATGTCCAAATGATGTTAAAAGACGCCGTCGCCTATTACCACGAACTTCTCGCGGATGAGCACTTGGCGAAGGCTTCGCTCTCAATGCTCGATGAACAGCTCGAGGAATCGAAGCTGATCTTCGGCGGTAGGCGGCTGACGCCGTACTTGCGGCCCCACTTCGTGACGGAGAGTGATTGGTCGCTTATCGAGCAGCGATGCGCGACGATTTTTAGCGCACTGCAAAAAGTTAAGGACGCCGCGATCACGGACGACGCGATTCTCGATGAGCTAGGCGTTACCGAGATCGAGCGTGACCTGATCAAGATCGATCCGGGCTACTCTCACGTTTCGCCAACCTGCCGCCTCGACTCCTTTCTTACCGAAGACAGCTACAGCTATGTTGAGCTAAATGGCGAGAGTCCGGCGGGCATCGCGTTTGCGGATTCGGCGACCGAGATTTTCCGCGAGCTGCCGGTGATGAAAAAGTTTGCCGAACGCTACAAATTGACCGGTCTCGAGGGCCGTTCTAAGATGCTGGATGTTTTGCTCACGTGCTATTCCGAATTCTGCAATGGCCAACCTAAGGAGAAGCCTGTCATCGCAATTGTCGATCTCGAGGACCTGCCGACGATAAAAGAATTTGAGCTGTTTCGCGATTATTTTCAAACGCACGGTTACGAGTCGATCATTTGCAGCCCGCGCGAACTCGAATTTGACGGCGGTAAACTTACCCGCTCCGGCCTCGAGATCGACATCATTTACAAACGTCTCCTTGTCAACGAATACCTTCCAATCATGGAGTCGCAAAGCGCACTACTCGACGCGTATCGCGCCGGTGCCGTCTGCATGGTCAATAGTTTCCGGGGCAAGCTCGTTCATAAAAAAGCGATTTTCGCGGTGCTGACGAACGAGCGATACGCGCACCTCTTTGACGAATCGGAGGTTAAGGCTATCGAGGCGCACGTCCCGTGGACGAGGGTTTTCCGGGACGAACGCACCGTCAATCGCGGTGATCCGATCGACCTCGTCGAATGGACGCGTGCCAACTCCGATAAGCTTGTCCTTAAACCGAACGACGACTACGGCGGCCACGGGATCTTCATCGGTTGGAATTCCAGCACGTCAGATTGGGACGATGCGATTTCCGGGGCGCTCGCCGATGGCGATTATCTCGTGCAGGAACGCGTCAAGACGGCGAGGGAAATGTTCCCAATGATCACCGACGACGGAGGTTGGGAGATGGTGGAGCAGCTCGTTGATCTGGATCCGCTGCTGTTCCTGGGCAAGGTTGGTTCCGCCTTCACGCGGCTGTCATCGAACGAGCTCGCGAATGTGACCGCTGGCGGCGGCATGGTGCCGACATTCCTTATCTCGTTTAAATAATCCCAAGAAACTTCTGGAACACTCAATGTATCGGTCCCGGAGAGAAAGCTTCATATATCGTTAACCGCTAATATTCTCCTTCACTACATCCGAATGACTTCATCCGAAAATCCATCGCGCCTCCGCCGTCTCACTGATGAATACCTCGCGCTCGCGGAGCAGCTTCGCATCGGCGGCGGTGCCGATAAGGTCGCGAAAATTCATAAGCAAGGAAAACTCACGGCCCGCGAACGCATCGGCTTGCTTCTCGACGAGGACTCGTATTCGCAGGAGATCGGCTTGTTGGTCGCCTACGACCAATACGAGGGCAAGGCTCCGGCGGCGGCCGTCGTGACGACCGTCGGCAAAGTGCGCGGAAGGGAGTGCGTGGTAGTCGCAAATGACGCGACGATCAAGGCTGGCGCGTGGTATCCCGAGACGATTAAGAAAATACTGAGGGCCCAGGAGATTGCGATGCGCAACCGCGTGCCGATCGTTTATCTGGTCGACTCGGCGGGCGTAAATCTGCCGTACCAAGGCGGCGTTTTTCCAGGACAGTACGGCGCCGCACGAATTTTCTATTACAACTCGATAATGCGGCGATATCTGAAAGTTCCCCAGATCTCGGCGGTGATGGGAATGTGCGTTGCGGGCGGGGCGTACCTGCCTGCACTGAGCGACGTAATACTCATGGTCGAGGGAACGTCTTTCATGGGCCTCGGCGGAGCAAATCTCGTAAAAGGCGCGACCGGGCAGACCATTGATAACGAAACCCTCGGCGGCGCGATGACGCACAACTCCATCTCCGGCGTCGCACACTATCGAACAAAAGACGACAAAGAGTGTCTTGAGAAGATTCGCCAGCTCGTCGCCGATCTGCCGCGCGAACGCCGTGTCGAAAATAACGAGCGTCCGTTTCCGTTTTGTTTGACCGGCATTTTAGCGGATGCCGATAGAATTGAGCAGAAGATTGAGGCGATACGTGAAAAGAATCCTTTATACGACCTGCTGCCGGACGACCACCGAGCTCCTTACGATATGCTCGCCGTGCTGGATACGTTTCTTGACGGAGACATCGACGAATTTCAAGCCGATTTTGCAAAGGAGATGATCTGCGGCACGGCTCGAATCGGCGGTATTCTCGTCGGCGTGATAGCGAACTCGCGCCAGATGTCGAAAGGGAAGAACGGCCCCCGATTCGGCGGCATTGTCTACACCGAGTCGGCCGAGAAGACGGCGTACTTTATCGAAAATTGTGACCGCCACTCTACGCCTTTGCTATTCGTTCAGGACGTCTCCGGCTTTATGGTGGGAGCCGATGCGGAGCATAGCGGTATCATTCGGGCCGGTGCACGATTCGTCGAGGCGATGGCGACGGCAGCGGTTCCCAAGATCGTGCTCACGATTAATCACGCATCCGGTGCCGGCTATTACGCAATGGCCGGGCAAGGGTTTGATCCTGATTTCATTTTTAGCCTGCCGACAGGCCGGATGGGCGTGATGGAGGGCGACAGCGCCGTCCAGGCGATGTATGGGACGCAGCTTGAAAAGCTAAAGACGGCGGGCGAAGCGCCCATGGGAGAGCTCGACGCCGAAATGCGAAAAGTTCGCGAGACTTACGACCAGGAACTCGACGCGAAGCACGCGGCAGCTCGCGGCCTGCTGGACGCCATCGTTACCCCAGAGAACGTCCGCGACGCTCTCATTCTCGCGTTGCAGACCTGTCAAAATACAAGCACGCCCCACATCGGAGCGTTCGTACTGGAATCGATGCGATGACCGCCCGCGAGGGAATTATTCTCAAATTCAAATATATTTGAGGAGGTAGCTATGAAGAAAAATCTTGCACTGCTTGCCGCCACCATCTTTCTCGTCGGATTCAACGGCCAAGCCCAAAATCCTACAGCCTCGCCCGACTCGGACCCAAAGGTCTTGAGTTCGACCCCTCTCATGCTTTCCAAAGAGGCTGAAGAAGCCGGAATCGACGGGAGCCTGACGGTCGCCTTAACCGTTGATAAAACTGGCGATTGAAGGATGTAAAGATCCTGGCGGGCCCCGCATGGCCGTGTGGTGCGAAAGAGCCGAAAAAAGAGATTGATGCGGTTCGTCAAGCGGTCAAAGCCAACATGCTTCTGACAAAATTTTCCCCGGCGTTCGAGGATGGAAAGCCGAAATCATCGGATGTGCGCGCCACGTTTGCCGTAGGCGATGCGTATCGTAACGCTCTCGTTAAGCGTGACCACGAAGAGGCGGTTCGCAATGGGCTTGTCGCGGCCGGCAAATCAGGCGTCTTGAATGGGAAAGCCCTCAAATTGCCCCGCCCGGAATATCCTCAGGTTGCGAGGGAACAACGCGTCAAAGGGGCGGTGACCGCCGAGATATCGATCGATGAGCAGGGCGACGTCGTAGGGGCCGGAATCGTCGCAGGCCATCCGGTATTTCACGAGTCGGTGCGTGAAGCTGCTTGTTCGGCGAAATTCGCCCCTACAAGTCTGGCCGGAAAACTTGTGAAAGTGACCGGCAAGGTCACTTACACCTTTCAGTAACGGCGCGTCTTTCGCCCCGATTTCGCGGATTTCTCTGCTAATTAGAACGATTCTCCGACCAAGCAGGGCAGCGCGCCAATGATGACTCGGGGCTGGAGTTATTTCATGTTTCCTCGGCCCTGCTCCTTTTACTTCCTTTCGAGCCACAAAAGCGCTTACAATCAAAAGTATCGGACAAATTTATTTTCGCTTAGGGAGATTTTCGCGATGAAATACATGTGGGTTTTGTGTGTTGCGTTGTTGGCGTTTACCTCGGTGCCGGTGGCCGGCCAGGTCGCGCAGGAGTCAAAGGTTGCGGGTTCGGTGGTGCGACGCGTAGTCCCGCCCGAGGCACTAGTGATGGAGAACATGCCGCCCGTCCCAACGGAAATCGCCGAGACGACGCGTAGATACACGGAGTCGAAATCGGTCTTCGCGGGCAATTGGCATCCGACCAGGCGCGAGGTTTTGATCGGTAAGCGTGCGAGCAATACTAATCAGGTTCACCTTCTCACGGCGCCGCTCGGCGAGCTCAAGCAGCTCACAGATTTTCCTGACTCGGTAGGCGGCGGAAGCTGGCAGCCGACCAACGGCAACTACTTTGTATTCTTCAAGGCGACCGGCGGCAACGAGATCTCGCAGCTCCACCGCTACGATGTCTCTACCGGCACGGTCACGCGACTCACGTTAAATGACAAGATGCGGATCGGCGGCGGCCCTTGGACGACTGCCGGCGATCGATACCTATACTCGTCAATCGCGACCGGCGGCGGACTCTCGAGCGAAACTATTAAAACCGAGCTTTACACGATTGATCCCGAAAAACCTGACTCGGCAAAGCTGCTCGTCGCACTCGACGGAGTTGGCTGGGACGCCGTAGATTTTTCCCCTGACGATAAGAAGCTTCTGGTCGGCAAATATATCTCCGCGAACGAGAGCGAAATGTATCTCTTCGACATCGCTACCGGTGAGAAGACGCTGATCAGTCCTAAGAGCAGCGAGAAGGTGGTCTGGAGCGGTGAAGAATTCTCGAAAGACGGAAAAGGCATTTACATCACAACCGATCAAGGCTCAGAGTTCCAGCGACTCGCTTACATGGATCTCGCGACAAAGCAGGTGACGCCGCTGACCTCGCACATCAATTGGGATGTGCAAGGCACGAGCATGTCGGATGATGGCCGCTGGCTCGCCTTTTCGACAAACGAAAACGGCCTCAATAAACTTCACGTCCTCGACACGAAGACAAACAAAGAGATCAAGATGCCAAAGCTTCCCGCCGGACAGATCGGCGGCTTTAGCTGGCACAAGAAATCGGGCGAACTCGGAGTGAATATCACTTCTTACGGTTCGCTAACGGATGTGTATTCGGTCGATTTTGCGACAGGGAAGATCACGCATTGGGCGAAGTCGGAGCTAAACGGATTTGATACCTCGGGCCTTCGCGAGCCGGAACTGATCAAGTGGAAGAGTTTTGACGACCTCGATATCTCGGGCTTCATTTATCGGCCGCCTACATCCTTCAAGGGGAAGCGGCCCGTGATCGTCAACATCCATGGCGGCCCCGAGGGCCAATCGACGCCGGGTCCGCTCGGCCGCAGCGCATATTATGTCAATGACCTCGGCATCGCAATGATCTTTCCGAATGTGCGCGGCTCGTCGGGCTACGGCAAGACTTTCCTAGCGCTCGACAATGGATTCAAGCGTGAGGATTCCGTAAAGGATATCGGTGCACTGCTCGATTGGATCGCCCAACAGCCCGACCTCGATAAGGATCGGATTCTCATCACAGGCGGCAGCTACGGCGGCTACATGACGCTTGCGGTCGCGACGCATTACAACGACCGTATCCGCGCAAGCATTGATATCGTAGGGATCTCGAACTTCGTGACATTTCTCAAGAACACAGAGACCTATCGCCGTGATCTTCGAAGGGTCGAATACGGCGACGAACGCGATCCAAAGATGAACGAACACCTGGCAAAAATCTCGCCGCTCACAAACGCTGACAAGATACGAAAGCCGATGATGGTAGTGCAGGGCAAGAACGATCCGCGAGTACCGTACACCGAGGCCGATCAGATCGTCGCCGCGCTCAAGAAAAACAACACGCCCGTCTGGTACCTGATGGCAAAAGACGAGGGCCACGGATTTGCCAAGAAAAACAACTCGGACTATCAGTTCTATTCGTCGATAATGTTCGTGAAAGAGTTTCTGCTCAAGTAATCGCATCAGCAGACTGACAAAATGGAACACCGGGGCGAGTGATCGCTCCGGTTTTTGCATCATATCCGTATGAGATTCATTCTCTCCGCATTGATCCTCGCAAAGTTGGTCCTCGTCGCGACCTTTTCATTTCTCTACCTATCAGACACGAGCCATGCTGCGCTCGATGCGTTCACACCGAGTCCAACACCCAGCGACGCGATTGCGCGCCCGGTCAGCGAACCATACACGGGTCCACTCGATATCTTCGAGGACGCTGAACGTGAAAAGAATCTCCAGATCAACCGCGTGATGGATCTGCTCGCGATTTCAGAGGGTAAGGCCGTAGCGGATATTGGCGCAGGTTCCGGATGGTTTACGGTGCGGGCCGCCCGGCGCGTAGGCGAAAAGGGTAAGGTCTTCGCGGTCGAGATAAATCACGAATACGCAAAATACATCACCGAGCGCGCAAAGAAGGAAGCACTTCCCCAGATCGAATCGGTATTAGGCAAGGTGGACGATCCTTTGCTCGCGAAATCGAGCGTCGATGCCGTCCTGATTCTAAAGACGTATCACGAGTTTGCTGAGCCCGTGAAGATGATGCGAAAGGTTCGCGACGCTCTAAGAAAGGGTGGCCGCGTCGGCATAATCGACCGCGATGGTGAGGGCGACGATCACGGCCTCGCCGGAAAGACCGTAATCGAAGAGATGGCGCGGGCAGGATTCAAGTTGAGAGAGCAGCACGATTTTGTGAAGCCGGACAAGATGGATTACTTCATGATTTTTGAGTCGAAATGAGGTATCGATAGTCAGCTTGAGCAGTCCGGATCACCGCATACGCCTCCTCACGCCCGTAAGTGCGGGTAATTTTACAGACATTGGTGGATCCCGGTAAACTCTTATAGGTCAGAAAGTAATGCTCTATACGCTCAAGTATTCCTGCAGGTAAATCTTTCACGTCCCCGAACGAGCCAAACACCTTATCGCCCGTCAGGACGGCAAGAATCTTATCGTCCGCTTCCCCTGCATCGAGAAGGCAGAATCCGCCTATAGGACGTGCCTTCAGGATAATGTCGCCGCGCGGAATGTGGTGCTCGCTGAATACTAGAATGTCTAATGGATCTCCGTCGCCCCGGCTCACCGTACGATCGCTGCCAGCCCGAGCAAGCTCGGCTATACCCTCGCCGCAGTAGGTTTGGGGAATGAATCCGTAGTTCGCCGGGACGACATTAGAATACTGCTGCGGACGATCGATTTTCAGATATCCAGTCTCTTTATCTACCTCATATTTGACCGTGTCGCTTGGCACGATCTCGACGAACATTGTCACTTCTTCGGGAGCGGCGGCACCGATCTCGATGCCATGCCACGGGTGAGCCTTGTTGGTACGAAACATCGCAGGTATTATCTTGCTTTGCGTTGCGTAATGTCTAACGAACTATCGACGGAAGTCCGGGACGGAACACTTATCGTCCAATTTACGCGGCCCGAGATTCGCAATCCGTTGTCGACGAGCGTGCTCGACCGGCTCTACAAAGTTCTCAACGAAACAAGATCGGGGAGGATAATTTTCACGGGCTCGGCCGAAAGTTTTGCGTCGGGTGCTGACCTGCGCGAGATCGCGATGATGACGCCGGAGAGTGCGATGAGTTTTGCCGAGTACGGGCAACAGTTGATGACTAAAGTCTCGCAGCTGCCGCAACTCACGATTGCTGCGATCAACGGATATTGCTTCGGCGGGGCGCTCGATCTCGCGCTCGCATGCAACGTCCGTATTGCGTCGCCAGACGCGAAGTTCGCTCATCCCGGCACCGGCCTCGGCATTATTACGGGCTGGGGCGGCACGCAGCGGCTTCCGCGCCTCGTCGGCCGAGCGAATGCGCTCGAGATGTTTTTTTCAGCGTCTCCAATCGATGCCGAGCACGCGGCGCGAATAGGCCTGATCGATTCGATCGCAGAAGACGTGCTAAATGCCGCTCTGTCTCGCAGGGCATCCACGAACGCCCACAGCATTCTTTGAATAATTCGCATTTCGTCGGATACTTAATCTGCATGCAAATTCAACTTGTAAAGCTCGCCCACGCTCGCTCCGGCGATAAAGGCGACACGGCAAATGTCGGTCTAATCGCCCTAAAGCCCGAATACTACCCGTTGCTCGTTAGCGAGGTCACGGCCGAGCGCGTGAAAGCGCATTTTGGCGAGGTGGTGAGAGGTGACGTTGAGCGATTCGAGCTGCCCAACCTCGGTGCATTAAATTTCCTTCTCCACGAATCTCTCGGCGGCGGCGGCACTTTAAGTTTGATGACAGACGCGCAGGGCAAGACTTTCTCGACGGCTCTGCTGCGAATGTTTATTGAGGTTTCGGATGATCTGTCGGTTTAGCTAATTATGTTTGTCAAAAAATCTCTGAGCTTTCTTCTTCTGTTTGTGTTCTCGACTTCGGCATTCGCACAGCACAGCGCGCAAGCCACCCTCGAATCAAGGTTTGATTCATTCTTGAGTCCCGCGAATCAGCGTGAATGGATGCGGCGGCTAAGTGCGCGCCCGCACCACCTCGGATCTGCTTACGGAAAGCAGAATGCAGAATGGATGGCCTCGATGTTTCGCTCGTGGGGTTATGAAACTGAGATCGTGAGCTACGACGTCCTATTTCCGACGCCGAAGACTCGCCTCGTGCAGATGATCGCTCCGCGGCCGTACACGCTAAAGGTGTCCGAGCCGGCGATTGCATCCGATTCGAGTACGTCGCAGCGGCGCGAGCAGCTTCCGACTTACAATGCGTACTCGATCGACGGCGATGTCACGGGTCCGGTCGTGTACGTAAACTACGGGACGCCGGCGGACTATGAGGAACTCGAGCGTCGCGGGATCGATGTAAAGGGCAAGATAGTACTGTCACGTTATGGCGGCTCATGGCGAGGTATCAAGCCCAAGGTCGCGGCGGAAAAAGGAGCCGCCGGCTGCCTCATATATTCCGATCCGCGTGACGACGGATTTTATCAGGGCGATGTTTATCCGAAAGGTGCGTGGCGAAACGAGGACGGCGTCCAACGTGGCTCGGTGATGGACATGCCGCTGCATCCCGGCGATCCCTTGACAAAGGGAATCGGCGCAACGAAAAACGCAAAAAGAATTCCGATCAAGGGCGCCCCGACGCTCACGAAGATTCCCGTGCTTCCGATTTCATATGGCGATGCCCTGCCGATCCTGCAAAATCTGGACGGTGCAGTCGTTCCCGAGGCGTGGCGCGGATCGCTGCCCGCGACCTATCACTTCGGCGGGAAGACGCCGACGGTGAGGATGAAGCTCGAGTTCAACTGGGACATCAAGCCTATCTACAACGTCATCGCGCGGATGAAGGGAAGTGCATTTCCTGACGAGTGGGTAATTCGCGGCAATCATCACGACGCTTGGGTGAACGGGGCAAGGGACCCTATCAGCGGAATGGTCGCCGAGATGGATGAGGCACGCGCGATCGGCGAACTCGTTAAAACGGGCTGGCGGCCGAAACGCACAATTATTTACGCCGCGTGGGACGCCGAGGAACAAGGCCTGCTCGGGTCGACCGAGTGGGTCGAAGACAACGCCCAAGAGTTGCGGCAAAAGGCCGTCGCCTATATCAACACCGATTCGAACGGGAGAGGCTTCCTCAGTGTGGGCGGTTCGCACACGCTTGAAAAATTTATCAATGGCGTCGCTCGTGACGTGCCCGATCCGCAGACGAAAATGTCCGTATGGGAGCGCCTTCGGGCGAGTCAGATCGTACGCGGCTCGCCAGACGCGCGCAAAGAAGCAATGTCACGCGGCGACCTTCGAATTTATGCACTCGGCTCGGGCTCCGATTACACGCCGTTCCTCCAACATCTTGGAATCGCGTCATTGAACATAGGTTTCGGCGGGGAAGACGGCGGCGGATCGTATCATTCGATCTACGATTCGTTTGAACATTACACCAAGTACGGCGATCCGAGTTTTGCATACGGAACCGCCCTTGCGAAGGTCTGCGGCCGTGCTGTTCTCCGACTCGCCAATGCCGAAACGCTACCTTTCGAATTCACAAATTTTACAGACACGATCGCGAGATATGTCGATGAGGTAACAAAGCTCGCCGACACGATGCGTGAGGGAACAAAAACTCAAAACGAGCAGATCGCGAACGGAATGCTCGCTGCCGTTCAGGACCCGACGCTGAAACTCGCCCTGCCGCAAAGAATGGGCGACGTGCCTAGTTTCGATTTTGGTGCGCTCAAGAAAGCGGTAGATAATCTCCGCGAAAGCGCGGCGCGTTTCGCGCGCGAGTCCTCCGACAAGCGGTTGAATGCGACGGAGTTAACGCGTCTGAATCAGATACTTTACAAAACAGAGCGTGCGATGACCGGCGCGGGCCTGCCGCGTCGCGATTGGTTTCGCCATCAGATCTACGCGCCCGGTTTCTATACGGGCTACGGCGTAAAAACATTGCCGGGCGTTCGCGAAGCGATCGAGCAGCGTAACTGGAGCGAGGCTCGAGATCAGATCGCGATTACGGCAGGGATAATTAATAACCTCTCTGACGAGATCGATAAGGCCTCGAAAGTGTTCTAATGCCAGTCGTTTTAAGCACTACTGAAGGCGCTGTTCGCGTGATCGAGTTGAATCGTCCCGACAAGCGCAACGCGCTCAATGACGAGCTGATCGCGGCGTTGAAGGACGCTTTGTGCGAGGCTGACGCCGATGAGGCTTTGCGGGCGATCGTCATTCGCGGGGCGGGAAAAGATTTTTGCTCGGGGGCAGACCTTGCGGCGATACAGAAGATCGCCGGAGCGACTTACGAAGAGAATGTCGACGACGCGCAACAGCTTGCGGATTTGTTCGCGCTGATCCGGAACGTCAGTGTCCCGGTGATCGCAGCGGTTCACGGACGGGCGCTCGCGGGCGGATGCGGGCTCGCGACGGCTTGCGATCTGGTCATCGGGACGCGGTCAGCGAGGTTTGGGTATCCGGAGGTGAAGATCGGTTTCGTCCCCGCGATGGTTGCGGCGATCCTCAGACGCAATCTGGGAGAGAAGAAAAGCTTTGAGCTGTTGACGCAGGGTTTCGAATTCTCCGCCGAAGACGCTCTGCAACTCGGCCTCGTCAACGCCGTTTTCGACGACGAAGCCTTCGACGTCGCCGCCATCGAATACGCCTCGGTTTATACAAAGGTCAGCAGCTCGGCCGCACGCTTAACAAAACGCCTGCTCTACGACATCGACGCCCTCTCATTCGCCGACGCCATCGCCCTCGGCGTCGAAACCAACGCCCACGTCCGACAGACCTCCGACTGTATAAAGGGAATCGCCAGATTTTTCGAGAAGTAAGCTGTCGCTTAGCGATCCATCAATTTGGCCGTTGTTCCTGGCACAAACGACGTGCCAGTGTTGTGGTAGCCCCGCTCCGTAACCGCCCGGTGAATGTGAACCAAAGTGATTCTTCCGGGGTCCGCGGCAACCAAATTGCGCTATTCAGACGCTACGCTCCTAGCAGGCGGGTTGACTTAATACACGACGATCTCAACTTTTGTTTGGATAAGGGATCTGGGAATGAGAGCAAGGCAAACGAACTGAAGATTACGAACTCTGATCTACCTCAGCGTGTTTGAGTTCGGCGAGGTGGTCTCCGCCGTAAATGAGCGAGTAGAATGGAACGCTGATGTCCGTTTTCAAAAGAAAGAAAAGCCCTGCACAGTAGATGGTGCTGAATAGGATCACCGAGAAACAGATCGACTGGATGATGAGGCCGTCGGGATGGTCGTTGCGGATCGGGAGGGTGGCGATGACGGCGGACCCGAGGCCTTTCGGGATCATTGCGGAGAGCACGGCTTTGTCGAGAAGCGGTGTTCCCCTTGAGAAGACAAATTTAACCACCACGAGACGCACTGCGAAAAGTATCAGTGTAATTACGGCACCCCACGCAAGCCAGTCGAGGCGTTCGATCTGAACGCTGATGCCGATAAATACAAAGAAGAACGTCCGCAGCAGAAAGACGATCTGGCTGAAAAATTCCTTTTCCCGCTTCGGCAAGACAATGGCTTGATCTGGAATGATGTGTTCGAGCAGGCGAGGTTCGAAGTATTTGAGATTGCCAATTGCCACGCCAAACGAAAGGGCGGTCAAAGGGCCGCTGTATCTGAGGTATTCCGCTAGGCCGTAAAGGATGAACAGAAACGCGGGTGTCGCGAATTTTGTTGATTTGAGAGCGGGGAATTTATTTAGGATAAAAGACCAAAGAAAGGCCCCGAAGATGCCAATAAACAACGCAAGCACCAGTGAAGCGACGAACTGAGACGCGACCGTTCCCGCGTCCATCTCGCCCGTGAGCATCAAACCCAGAATTCCTAATGGGACGGCAAGTGTAAAAACATCGGACTGTGCCGATTCGATTATTAGCGTGGTAGTTGTTTTCGGTAGAACGTCGATCTTTTTTACCAGACCGACAACAACCGCCGATGATGTGCCGCCGAGCGTAGCCCCGATGAATAGACTCGACAGTATCGACAGGTCAAATATAAATAAGCAGAGAATAAATGTAACGATCCACGTGGAAAGAAATCCGAACGTAGTTATGCCGGCTGAGTCGCGAAAGGAATCCCGCACCTCGGAGATCTTGAGGTCTGTACCGCTCTCAAAGAGAATAAAGATCAGGACAAGATTGCTAAACAGCGAGCCAAACTGGCCGAACGAACCGGGGTCTACAATATGAAATACCGGTCCAAGCAAGATTCCCGTAAACATCAATCCCAAAACATCCGGGATACTGCGCCGTTCAAAAAATCCACTGAGATAATGTCCCCAGAAGATAAATATCCCGATGATGATTATTATTATGGACGTTTCCAAAATAGTATTTTTCGACGTTGATTAGTCGTGGGCTGGTTGTCCCGGTCCCGAAATCCGACCGTCTCCCTCACTGTCGAAAATTCTTCAACTGTCAGAGCAAGTCTTAATTAGTAACGAGATACTAAGATCGAACGGCACCGGTCACAATTTTAAGGAGATCTTTTTGAGCGACTATCCCTACGAGTTCACCGTCACGAAGAATGGGGGCGTGCGTGATCCCAATGCTAATAATTTTCTCGAGGAAAGTTTTCACAAGATCATCTTCGGCCATATAGATCGGATTCTTACGCATTACCGTAGTTACTGGTTCATTCTTCGCCATTTCGTATATCGCTTCGGCCCCGGCCTTTAGCCAATGTCCGAGTAGTTGGGGTGCGCGATCTCTCGAGAAAGGAAAGGATTTTTCTCGTGCAACAAAATCTGACTTGGTGATCAAGCCGAGCAGCTGTCCTTGCTCACTCATTACAGGTAGGCCGCCGATACCCTTGTCTAGCATCAAACTCGCCGCCGCAAAAAGGGTTTCGCCGCTGCGAACGGTGAAAACGGGGCTCGACATAATCTGCTTCAATTGCATCTCGCGTACCTCCAATTTGCGATTTGGCGAAACGATAAACGGTGGTAGCCAAATTATACCTTACCGCGATCAGATCCACTCTTGATCGACCTCGGTAAGCCTTCAACAGGTGTGTGGACCTAAGATCGCCGTAATGTGGCGCGTATGGTAAAGATTGAGTTTTTTTTGGTGCTGCCGTTCGTTCTACAATTGCAATACAGAATCAATATGGAAAAGTTTTTGGCAACCGAAACGCTGATCATTGAATTGTTACTCGTCGTATCGATCGTGGCTCTAGCCGTGCGGAGGCTCCGAATTCCCTACACGGTCGCGTTGGTCGTCGTAGGCCTACTGATCACGTTTCAACAACCGCTTGAGTTCGACCTGACGCCCGAACTTATTCTGTCACTGTTTATTCCGCCACTTGTGTTCGAGGCGGCGTTTCATCTCGAGTTCAAGTCTCTTCGGGCCAACTGGCTGCCGATCGTAGGACTGGCGATTCCAGGCGTTTTAGTGACGACGATGGTCGTTGGATTGATCGTTTCGTGGGGCGTCGGCATTTCGCTGCCTGCGGCTTTGGTGTTTGGCGCGTTGATAGCTGCCACCGATCCGGTAGCGGTAGTTTCATTATTTAAGGCGCTGGGTGCACCAAAACGCCTCGCGACACTCGTGGAAAGCGAGAGCCTATTTAACGACGGCACGGCGATCGTGATTTTCAAGCTGCTGCTTGCGTTGGCATTGTCTGCCGCTGTGGTCACGTCGGGCGATACCGCTCCATCGTTCGATCTGCTAACCGCAGCTGTCGATTTCTTACGCGTTTCTGCTGGCGGTTTGCTGGTCGGCGTCGGTTTGGGCTGGATCATCGCGCAAGTCATCGCCCGAGTGGACGATTATCTGATCGAGACCATGTTAACCACAGTCCTGGCGTTTGGTGCGTATTTGGTTGCTGAACGATTTCACGTTTCAGGCGTGTTAGCGGTGGTCGCTGCAGGAATTATCACGGGGAACATTGGCCTTAAGGGAATGTCGCCGACGACGCGGATCGTGCTTTTTAATTTTTGGGAATTCCTTGCCTTTGTTGCCAATTCGCTAGTTTTTCTTCTTATCGGCCTCGATGTGAATCTGCGTGAGATCGGTGCAAACATAGTTCCGATCGCAATCGCTCTCGGTGCAGTTCTTTTGAGTCGAGCTTTGGTTGTTTATGGTCTTACCGCGTTGGCAAATCTGCTATCTAAAAACAAGGTTCCATTTGCGTATCGCCACGTTCTATTTTGGGGCGGATTGCGCGGTGCTATCAGCTTGGCCTTGGCGCTGAGCTTGCCGCTGGCTCTGGCCGAACGAGACTTGCTGCGCGTGATGACGTTTGGCGTAGTCCTGTTTACTCTATTGGCTCAGGGAACGACAATGCAGTTCCTGATGAAGCATTTAGGCCTAGGGGTTGCTCCTGAACTCGAACTCGACTACGAACGCCGTCACGGACGTCTTCTCGGAGCGCAGGCGGCATTGCGGCGAATCGAGGAGATGCACGGCGATTCGATGCTCTCGCTCGCCACGTTTCAGGAGATCGAGCCAAAACTCCGAGAGCAAGTAACCGAAGCACTTGCAGCTCAGGCCGCGCTCCTCGAAGAGCATCCCGGTTTGCAACTCGACGAACGCGAGGACGCCGAACTCGAAGGCCTGCGTGCGCAGCGGGCGACACTTTCGACAATGTTAAGCAACGGCATGATCTCAGAGCAGGTTTACGAAGAATTGATCGAAGAAGTAGATGCCGATATTTCCAGCGTCGGTACTACATTATAAAGATTATAAAGCGACGTCTGACACGGGATCGAAACCGAACTAAGGTCGAGCCGAATCGACCGCGATTAGTCGGCTTTCGAAGAAAGTCGAACGTCGACGGTCGGAAGACCGACTAACTGGATAGTTGAGGTGGCAAATGCGACTTTACCTTCGGTTTTGGCAAATTCGTCGAGGATTCGCGTGAAAAGCAGATCTTTGGTCGCACGCCGCTTATTGAACCTAACTACATACCGAACGGTAAAGTCGATCGAACTTGCGGTAGCAATGAGTGAGACGGTAGGCTCCGTGACAGCTTCTTCGAGCAGATATCGCTTCGCAAATGTTGTCCAACCTGCGGCTGCATTTTTTGCATAGTCGCCCGCAATTTCGATGGCAGCCGACAGCAGTATTTTACGGGCGTGACGATGATCGCTGCCATGCATGACCGAAACTGTCACCTCATCCCACAAAAACGGAAATTCGCCGGAATAGTTAAATACGGGTTCTGTAAGTACAAAACTGTTTGCAATGCGAACGATGCGACCGCTGTAATTGTCACCCTTGATCCATTCTCCTACCTCCATCAGGGTCGTACGCAAGAAACTTATGTCGATGACATCGCCCTTGATGCCACCGAGTTGAACTCGGTCACCCGGCGAATAGAATCCGGCAAACGTTACAGCAAACCAACCGGCGAAACTGGCAATAACTTCCTTCAACGCGAATGCGACGCCAGCGCCGGCAACGCCGAGTGCAACAGTCAATCCGCCAAGCCGGTCGCTGAAAACAAGGGACAGCACCAAGATGAAGACAATATAGCTAACAAACGTAATGAATTTACGCAGCCTGTATCGCGTGTCATTTTGGTTTACATAGCGGGTTATCGAACCTTTGGCGATCCGCGCAATACCGAAGATAATCGCAAGAGCAAATGCCGCCGTGACAAATTTGCCAACAGTCGGGTCATATAACCAGGTTGTTAGAGTCTCGTACATTTGATACGTCAAAGAATATCAAAAGGGCAATTTGACAGGAATGCTATAATTGAATATATGGGAACAATTAATAAGAAAAGTGGGAACAATTAATAAGAAAAGCAAAACCGTACTAATCTTGGGTGCTCTGTTTCTGGTGATCGGATTTTCTGGTCCTACCGTATTTTCACAAACGGATCCATTGCAAATTGCTCCGGCCATTTCCGACCTTAAGGGCGTGTCTGTCGGTATGACAAAAGACGAAGTTAAAGAAGTTCTAGGCAAGCCCAAGATGTCTGATAAAACGAGCATGAATTATACATTTTCCAAAACCGAAACGGCACAGATCGGTTTTAACGAACAAGGTAAAGCTCGGACGATTGCTGTAATTTATACAGATGGTGATGAAACCGCCCCATCGTTTTTGGATATATTCGGCCCTGACGTTCCACTTGTCGAAGGTAAGAACGGAGGCGTATATAAGTTGATCCGCTATCGTAATGCCGGATTTTATGTTGCTTATAGTAGGACGATGGTTTCAAAAAAACCAATGACCGTGATAACGATGCGGAAATTGGCAAATAAATAGCTTTCGAATATCCCTCTCGCATGAAAAGCCAGAGATTACTCGGGCGTTGGACCTTCGAAATAGAAGACAGCGGAGTCGATCACTTGGCAGTACTTCCGGGTGAAGCTGACGCGGAATTTGTCGTCGTGGAAACGGTTTGAGTGAACGACACATAAACATTGGTCAGCCGATCAAGAACTGCCGGGTCCCGTTGGGCCAGCATCGTTATTGCCGCATCACGATCGGCGAATATCGCTTTTATTTTGCTTCTTTGGTCGGCTGTAAGAAATCCCTCATCGCCTTTCTCATCCTCCGCACGAAGTCGTGTGAAAAACTGACTTGCTTCCTGACGAGCGATCTCGTATTCGCCACGTCTCGCATCCACTATGGAAGAAGAAAGCAAATGCGCAATTTCAGATCTTCTCAAATCTGTGCGAGCCGCATCACGTTCTGCGGCGTTACTACGCGCAGTTAGCCACATAGGCACTAAACCAATTAGGAATGCGGCGAACACTATGCCGCCAACGATTCCCCAATAAATGAGTTTCTGCCGCAGCCCGTCTTTAAGACCCGTCTCATTATCGTTCATAAAACTCCGCTGGTGACGTCTGACTTTTTCTACTTTTGGATCTGTCGGCCGAACACTCAGGACGTAAGCACATGATTTGAGACTAACGCGTGGTCGAATCAATTGCTATATCAAAAGACAATACCATCTGTTGCGTGTTGACGCGGGCCTTTAGAAATTCTTCGATTCGATTTCGATCAGGTTGCTTCAACTTTGATGTGGAAGTGATGATCGCGTTCCAGACAGGAATTTGTTCGGAGCCGGTGTTACTAGAAACACGCTGAACCGAGCATGAACTGATCGAAGGGTATTGAGCTTTTAATTCATCGAATATCTGCTTACCAAGCTCTTTCTCTGCGTCGATGGCGGCGACCCTATCCTTTTCCTCGGCTTCGGTCGCGGCAACCTTTTCCTTTAAGGCTTTGAGTTCCATTTCTTTTTCATTCAAAACCCTATTGATTTGTTGACTCTTTTTGTCACCTTCTTCGGAACCACTAAAAATTGCAAAGCCTTGCTTTATTTTTAGCGTTGCCCCAGCGAGCTGATATCGACCCAGTTTGGATCTAAGTTCTTCGATCACGATCTCTTGAATTGTTTCGCCGCCATAAGTGAGAGTTATTGTTTTTGCCTTTCCGTCGATGGTTTTATCCAATAAATAATCGTTTGGGAATACCGCTTCGTTGTCAACAAACTGGTCTGCCCTTTGACGAAACCGGTTCTGTTGAACGATGTCATACCCGAAATAAATGCTTGGCACAAGCGTCAGGAGGACTACGCCCCAGACGATGCGATTTGAAACGATCTCATCGTGGGCGTCCTCGAGATGTTTACGGGGAAAGTGTAAGAATCTCGCCGTTACGAGCGTAGCTAGGGCAATGAACACCGTATTAATGACAAACAGATAGAGAGCTCCGGTGAAATACGCTAAGTTCCAATTGGCGATGCCATAGCCGGCCGTGCACAGCGGCGGCATCAGCGCGGTCGCGATGGCGACGCCAGGGATGACGTTACCTTTTTGCTTGCTTGACATGGCGAGAATTCCCGCAAGGCCACCGAACAACGCGATCAAAACGTCATAAATATTCGGCGAGGTGCGCGCAAGCAATTCGGACGAGGCGTCATTTATTGGCGTCAGCAAAAAGTACACTGTCGAAGTCACCAGACCTATAAGGAGAGCAAAAAGATAGTTAAAAAAAGCTTTCTTTAGCAGTTGGAGATCATTGATCGCCATCCCGAGCCCCAGGCCCATGATCGGCCCCATCAATGGGGAGACCAGCATCGCGCCAATTACGACTGCCGTCGAGTTAACATTAAGCCCGAGCGACGCTATAAATATCGCAAAAACGAGAATCCAAAGATTCGTGCCGCTAAAAACAACGCCTTTTTCGACGCTGTCGATGACAACCTCGAAATCTTCTTTCTCGTGCCTGAGACTAAACGCGGCCAGTATCCTGTTCATGTACCTCGCACCTCATTCTTAGGAGGAATTATTTGGAAGTTCTAAAGCTCTCATGCTTCTACGATGTCCACGTTTGTTTCAATCAGCGACTTCGGGATGAGGGCGGGGAAGTAGGCCATTATTTCTTCTACTTTTGGGCGGCCGCCGGCGAAGCCTGTGACGCCGGGAGGGCCGGTGAGGATGAGCGGGGCGATCTCTTTGGTGAAGCGTTCGACGTCGGCTTTGTTTTGACCGCGAACGCCGATACGGAGCTGGGCTTCGGGGATGTCAGAAAGTGATGACTGATGAGTGATGAGTGATGAGTGGGAAGAAAGCGATTCGCGGGGGAGCTTGGATTCTCCAGAAGCGGTCTCGGCGAGAGCTAGATGGCCGTGCGTGGCGTTTACGCCGACGAACTCGGTCAAGATAACGTCGAACTTCAAACCTAAATTATCAAGACGCTGGCGGAGGATCTTGTCGGCGGCCTGCGCCTTTTCGTAGGCGTCGGGCCAGGAATAGACGAGCGTGCCGACGGATTTCCAGCCGTCGGAGTATGCGATAGAGACTTTGTAGAAGTCGGTATTCGGATGGCCGCCGATTCCGTGGACGCGGACTCGATTTTCTCCCGCTTCTTCCAATTGAATGGTCGTGAAATCCGCGACGACGTCGGGCGTAATGTACGAATGCGGGTCGCCCATCTCATAGAGGAGCTGCTCTTTAATAGACTGAATATTCACACGGCCGCCAGTGCCTTTGTGTTTCGTGACGATGAAGCTGCCGTCGGCGCGAGCCTCGACGATCGGGAAACCGATGTTCGCCATGTCGGGAATGTTCTGCCAGTCGTATTGGCAGTTACCGCCCGAGGATTGAGCACCGCATTCGATGATGTGTCCCGCGATCGTTCCGGCCGAGACGCGATCCCAGTCGTCGAACTTCCATCCAAACTCGTGCATCAGCGGCGCAAGCGTCAAACCTGTGTCGGTAAGGCGGCCGCCGACGATGATGTTCGCACCTTTGCCAAGAGCCTCGACAAGCGGAGCGGCACCGAGATAGACGTTGGCGGACTGGACGCGGTCGCGAATGGAGGCAAGAGATTCGCCGGTGTCCATCGAGTTGATCTCGATGCCTTGAGCGATCCAGCTGTCGAGCTTGTCCAGACAATCGTCGCCGGTGACGACGCCGATCTTTACCTGACCCTGCAGGCCAAGTTCGCGCGCGACGCCCGCGATTGCGGATGCGCATCCATCGACATTTACGCCGCCAGCATTTGAAAGAACCTTGATCCCTTTTTCGACGCAGTCGGGCAGGATTTCCTGCATCAGAGCGACGAAATCTTTCGCGTACCCGGCATGCGGATCACGTGCTCGCTGCTTTTGCAGGATCGACATAGTCACCTCTGCGAGGTAATCGAGCATCAAGTAGTCGATCGGGCCCTTGCGTACCTGATCAATTGGAGCGGTGATCATGTCGCCCCAGAATCCCTGGCCGCCTGCAACTCTTACTAGTTCCTTCATAGAAGCCGCTATGGTAACAAAAAAAGGCCTCGACCGAGTAAACGGCGAGGCCATACGGATTAGATAAAGATCGATCTTAAGAAACGACGCGTCTCGTGCCGCCCGACGCTTTACGATAAACCCACTTCGTGCCGTTGACAGTTTTCACGGCCACCCATTTGCCGCCTTTCCACGAATTGCTTGCAACCCATTTGGAGCCGTCCCAGGTCTTATTTCCGACGGTGTAACCGACGCGTTTGCCGCCCTTGTATACCTTCTTGCTGCGACTCGCCGTTTTCTTCGCAATACTCTTTGTCCCGCTGCTGATCTTGCCCATCATCGTTTCCTGGGCCGAGGCCGACGAGGCACCAATAAATGTGAAAGCGGCTGCGAGAGCCGTTACCGAAAGAATTCGCTTAAAGTTTTTCATAATTTTCCCTCTTCGTGTTTGTATAGAACAGAACCTGATTTCGTCTACTCGGGTCTTTTGACGTTCGCCGCCTGCCGCGAGTTGGAACTTATTGCTCGCGAACATTCGCCCGAATAAATGTGACGATGTCCTCAGTCGAGGTTCCCGGCAGGAATATCTCAGACACGCCAATTTGTTTCAGCTTCGGAATGTCCTCCTGAGGCACAATACCGCCGACGAGAATCAGCGTGTCGTCCATCCCGTTAGATTTCAGTAGGTCGACGATTCGCGGACAGAGCGTGTTGTGAGCACCGCTGAGGATCGATATGCCGACGGCGTCCACGTCCTCCTGCAGCGCCGCGGCGGCGATCATCTCGGGAGTCTGACGCAGGCCCGTGTAGATCACTTCCATCCCTGCGTCGCGGAGCGCCCTTGCGATTATCTTCGCGCCCCGGTCGTGGCCGTCCAGACCGGGCTTAGCGACAAGGACTCTGATTTTTCTCTCGCCCATTCCGGCTGATTATACTAGGTCAGTGCCTTAAATCCATATCGGCGAGGCGAAGACGCATCGCAGCTTGCCGAATGCGAGACTCATAAATCCGAGAATATGTTGAGCCACGTGTCTTTATTATCGACGTACGCATCCGAAGCGCGACGCATTGAGAGCCATGCCTCCGCTGCGATTAGCAGGACGACAAGGGGTACCGCACAGAGCGCCGGACCAGGCATTTACGTGTAATATATTAGCATCGAAACTATTGGTCGAAAGCGTAGTCTGAAAAAGTTTGTAAAGATCATTGTTATTGTCGTGGCCGTCCTTTTTATTGCGGCTCAGTTATATCGAATCGATCAGACTAATCCGCCGATAGCCGCCGGTGAGACGATAGAGGATGTCGTAGTCGTTCCCCCGGACGTTTCGCAGATCCTGTCCGTCTCTTGCAACGATTGCCATTCGAATAAGACCGCGTACCCTTGGTATTCAAACATCTCGCCGTTCTCGATATTTTTGGAAGACCACATTCTCGAGGGCCGCATGAAGATGAACCTGAGCAAGTTTGCAACGTATTCGAAGGAGAAACAGACAAAGCTGTTAGAAGAAATTTGCGAAGAGACGACCGGCCGCACAATGCCGCTGCCGTCCTACCTTTGGTTCCATCGCGACGCTGAGTTGACCGAAAGCCAGATCGGCGCTCTCTGCGATTGGACGAAAACCGCAGCGTCAGATAGCAAGTAGAAATTAGAATGGCGTTACTCGAAATCAAACATTTTCCCGAGCCCGTCTTGCTCACTGTCGGCGAGCCGGTCGTAAACTTCGACCGTGAACTCGCGGAGCTTGCGGCGAATATGTTCGATACCATGGAGCAGGCAGGCGGTGTTGGTCTCGCGGCGCCGCAGGTAGGCGTCTCGCGTAGGCTGTTCGTGATGGACGTTCCCGTTGAGGAATCCGACGATCGGATTCGGCAGGTTATTGTCAATCCGGAGATTATTCAAATCGAGGGAGAGCAGATCGGGGAAGAAGGCTGTCTGTCATTTCCGGGGCTGTCGCAGATAGTAAAGCGCGAGATGCGCGTGATCGCCCGCGGGCAAAATCTCACCGGCGAAGACATCGAGATCGACGTGAGCGATCTCGCTGCGAGGTGCGTGCTTCACGAGACCGACCATTGCGACGGCATCGTGTTCCTCGACCGGATGACACCCTTGAAACGGCAACTCGCAAAGCGTAAGATCGAAAAATTAAAGAAAACGGGGAAGTGGAAATGAGCCTTGAGGAAACGCGCCTCGCAACAGAGGTAGGATCGGTACGCGAGCTAAATCTTTACCTTGCCGAGGGCTGGGTCCTCGTTGGGACTTACGTCCGGCATGCACACGATTCGCAAACTCCACGCTTCGTCCTCGCATGGCAATCCGACGACAGTCCGGTCCGCCCGGAACTCCTCGACGAGTGGGAACAGCGGGAACTGTTTCGGATCTCGCAAACCTAGTCCGGCGCTATACACATAACGCACCTTCGTCCAGCTTTTCAGTCTCCCTGAAATGACGGACTTTTTTTGCTCTGACCCGTTTCGATTTGGGCGTGCCGTGAGCTCAAATCTTCGGGTCGGGAAAGGGCATCTCGGTCGTGCCTGCAAAGGAGGCATTAGACGCAGCCGGGCGGAAAATGAAGGCCAGCGTGAATCAGGTGGCAGAACTCCTGTAGGTGGATCCGTCCAGCATCAGCCGCCGCCACAATGCCGCAAACCTCCGTCTCACCACTACCGTCGTCTTATGTTTTTGATAAAATCATTCCAGCGAGAATACGCTCAGAAAATCGCACAAACGCAAGCCTGACCCTGAATCTCTCCTGACCCCGAATCTCTCCCTT
>Ga0136611_10000005_pt1 | contig 144782 bp, 135 predicted proteins | sample AntDrymUQ2232306_2_FD_106645 | JGI IMG/M metagenome (GOLD analysis project Ga0136611, IMG submission 106645) | Polar desert sand microbial communities from Dry Valleys, Antarctica - metaG UQ223 (23.06) | ecosystem: Environmental > Terrestrial > Soil > Desert | place: Antarctica: Dry Valley... | reverse complement strand
TCGAACGCGGAATGCAGGTAAATACTAGCTGAAAATGCTGTTTTTGAAATGTTTGGAACGGCAGAGATACGTGATAACTCGCGTCTCCTAAGTGAAAGGTCGCGTGTTCGAATCACGCCGGGAGCACCACTAAGTACATGGAAAGCAAACTTCCCGAAAAAGAAACTGGCACGGGTGAAGAGAGCAAGGTAGAGATGGAGGTCGGAAACTTCATCGCGAAGATCATCCACGTGTTTCTCTCAATGCTCGCGGTTTTGCTTGTAGTCGCGGGCGCCATAGCAACCTACGACACGGTCATCAGCGACTTTCCCACTCTATTGAGGACGTCCGGAAATGAGTACGCTGCCCTGCTCAAGATTATCGACAATCTGCTGTTAGTAGCGATCACGGTGGAATTTGCGTTGCTTCTGTTGTTTCGCCGAATGACGGCCGTGGTCGAAGTCGTCGTTTTTGTGCTTGCCCGAAAGACCGTAAATCCTGACAACGGCGCGGTCGAACTATTGTTGTGCGCCGTGGCGATCGCGGGCCTGATAATCCTGCAGCACTATTTTCTGCCTGCAAAGGCTAAGTAATCTGCACCGTGTATAGCACAGTGGCAAACAAATTCGTGGTTGCCGCGAGCACGCCCGACGTCTATTCACAGTGCTCCGCAACAAACGCCTTTCCGCATTGCCAACTCAACAGCAATGCGATTTTTCTTTGTGATAGATTGATTAGATGCCGCAGCTGCTGACAGCCGAGAGGAAAGCCGTAGTCAACTGGCTGTCGCAGACTGACTTTTCCGACCATTCGCACAAGTACAAACGTGGTCATGCCCTTGTCGTCGCGGGATCGGCCGACTATTCAGGCGCTGCGGTATTGTGCGCAAATGCCGCGATGCGCTCAGGCGTCGGGTTGGTCACAATGTACGTGCCGGCATCGGTTAAAGCCGAGGTCGCGTCACGAGTCTTGCCAGAAGTGATCGTAAAGGCAATTACCGAGAACGACGGTGAGGGTTCGAATGATGCCTTCGGCGCAATGTCTGACACGTTTCGGAAGGCGAATGCAATTGCGGTTGGCTGTGGGCTCTCGGTCAATGACAAAGGCGTCGGGAAGTTATTTCGCGAGATCGTAGAAAACCGAAAGGCGCCCGTCATCGTCGACGCAAGTGCGTTGTCGTTCATGCCCCACATATTGCGCAAGTCCACACAGAGTGAGAGCGATAAGCGAACATCGCCGGAACTCATTCTCACACCCCACGACGGTGAATTCCTCCGCCTGCTCGGCACTGACGACAAAGAGGCTATCCAAGATCGCATCGCGGCCGTTCGAGATTTCGCATCGAAGAACAATGTCATTCTAGTCTTGAAAGGCGAGGGGGTTTTGATAGGCGCGCCTGACGGACGAGTCGTCGTGAATCCCACCGGGAACTCCGGCCTCGGCAAGGCGGGCAACGGCGATACGCTCGCCGGAATACTCGCCGGTTTTACCGCACAGGCCTCAAAGAAGAGCATCGATATTTTCGAAACAGCGGTCGCGGCTGTGTATGTCGCAGGAATGGCGGGTGACATTGCGGAGAAAAAATTCGGCAAGCGCGTAATGACGGCATCGGATGTCCGCGAGTGTCTGGCCGATGCTTTCCTCGAGCTATCTATCGGATGACCATCGTCAAATCTACATCTCCCGAGCAGACCTTTGCGCTCGGCCGGGCGGTCGGCGGAAAGCTCGTCGCGGGCGAAATTGTACTGCTCACCGGCGGCCTCGGTGCGGGGAAAACCTTGATGACAAAAGGAATTCTCGATGCCCTTGGATTCGATGTGGACGAGGTGACGAGTCCCAGTTTCACGCTCGTCAACCTATACAAGACGGACGTTTTCGACGTTTATCATATCGATCTCTGGCGTCTCGAGTCTCGTGAGGACGTGGCGACAGCCGTCGGACTTGATGAGATCCTTGACGATCCCAGAGCAATTGCGATTGTTGAGTGGGCGGAACGTCTCGGCGAGTTTGAGCGCCCCAATCCAACTCTCCGCATCTCGATCTCGGGCGACGGCGATGACCCGCGCCAAATTTACATCACGGGCGACAACCTTCCGAAAATGTAACATCGGATTTCTTTCACTTCGTCGGCGCTTTGCATATAATCAAGGCCGCTCACCTTATGAGGCACGATTCAGCAGCACGTTCCGGCAATTCTCCCGAAAACGATTCTACAAAGCACAATGCGAGTGCAGAGTTCGACGGTCAGCCGCTTTTTAACCGCGAGCTGAGCTGGCTCGAATTTAATCGTCATGTGCTCGATGAGGCGACCGATGACTCGCTGCCGGTACTCGAACGTCTAAAGTTTCTCTCGATCTTTTCTACAAATCTCGACGAATTTTTCATGATCCGCGTCGCGGGTCTCAAAGAACAAATTGCCGAGGTCGTTGGCGATCTATCGCCTGACGGAATGGCGGCGAGCGAACAGCTTTGCGAGATCTACAAACGCCTTCGCCCGATGCTCAAGCGTCAGGTTTCGTACCTCACGGAGAAGGTTTTGCCGGAGCTCGCCGCGGCGGGGATCACGATCGAGCGCTACGACGCGCTCGCTGCCCGTGAACGCAAATCGCTCAACAAGTATTTTCGAGACAATCTCTTTCCGGTCCTCACGCCGCAGTCGGTGGACTCGTCGCATCCGTTTCCGTATATCTCAAATCTCAGTCTCAACCTCGGCTTATTCATCGAGCCAAATCGCGCATTCACACAGCCGAATCTGAAGGACCTTTTCAAGCAGAAGCGCTTTACACGAATCAAGCTCCCCGCGTCGGTGCCACGCCTAATTCCGATCAATGCAAAGAAAGGCCGCTATGCATTGCTCGAGGAGATCATCGCGGCGAATGTCGGCGAGCTTTTTCCAAATATGAAAACGAGCGCGGCATTTCTCTTCCGCGTTACGCGCGATGCCGACATCGAGCTTCGTGAGGACGAGGCCGGCGATCTGATGCGTACCCTGGAAAGAGAACTGCAGCGTCGTCGAGATCGATTTCCCGTTCGGCTTGAGATCTCGACCGCGATGCCCGATAAGATGCGCAAACTGCTGACAACGGGAATCGGGCTGCTTGACGATGACGTGGAACGAATCGACGGATTTGTAGATATTCCCGACCTGATGCAGCTGTACGGCCTGGAGCGACCCGATCTGAAGGAAAGGCCGATATCCTCGATGCAGATCCCGGCGTTTACGCAGAAAAAAAATATCTTCGACGCGATTCGGCGAAAGGATATCCTGCTGCATCACCCGTACACATCATTTAGCGCCGTGTCGGAGTTCATAGCAGAGGCCGCCGAAGACCCGAGCGTGCAGGCGATCAAAATTTGTCTCTACCGAACGGGAAAAGATTCGCCGATCGTAAACTCGCTGATCCGCGCCAGTCGTATGGCCAAGCAAGTCACGGCGCTCGTCGAGCTCAAGGCACGTTTTGACGAGGAGAATAACATCGAATGGGCGCGACGTCTCGAGAACGAAGGCGTGCACGTCGTCTACGGAATTTCTACGCTCAAAACACATTCGAAGGTAATGCTTGTTATTCGCCGTGAAAAGGACAAGCTCGTTCGATACGTTCACGTCGCGACGGGCAACTACAACCCGACGACGGCCCGGATGTATACGGACTTGGGCCTATTCACTGCCGATGAAGAAATCGGCGAGGACGCGACTAATCTTTTCAACTTTCTCACCGGTTATTCGCAGCAGGACAAGTACAAACGGCTGCTCGTGGCGCCACTCCACCTGCGCGAGAGGATCGTCGCTCTCATCCGGCGAGAGAAAAAACACAAGCTGGCCGGGCGCGACGCGAGCATCATTATAAAGGTGAACAGCCTCACCGATGTCGAACTCATCAATGAGCTCTACGCAGCCTCAAAAGCGGGAGTCCATATCGAACTGATCATTCGAGGCATTTGCGCTCTGAGGCCCGGGATAAAGGGCCTGTCTGAGAATATTCGCGTGCGAAGTGTGGTGGGACGTTTTCTGGAACACAGCCGCGTCTTTTGGTTCGGAAATGGCGATCCTGAGGCGGCAGAGGTCTTCATCGGCAGTGCCGACCTTATGCACCGCAACCTCGACCGGCGCGTAGAGGTGTTGACGCCTATCCTCGATCCCGATATTAAAACTTACCTTCGTGAAGTTTTTCTCGACGCCTATCTGCGTGATGCGGTGAACGGACGGACGCTGCGCAGCGACGGCACCTACAAGCGGCACGCCGCGCGAACGTCGACGGGCTTCGATGCGCAGTCATTTTTCATTGGACAAGGAATACTAGTTTAAGCAGATTTCGATTTCTCGAATCGGGCCTCGATCACGTCGCCGACTTGTATCCCGAGTTTTGCGGTGAGGCGAGGATAGCCGCGCGGTTCGATCTCGAGGTGCTCGATCCCGAGCATCTTCTCGACTTCAACGATGTCTTCGATAGCACCTTCGATTTCCATATAGTATCCGAAGGGGAGCTCGTCGAGTACAACCTCGGTCTTACCCAGGTGCCAGGCCTTTCGGTGCTTTTCGTAAACCGTAGAGAGTTTATATCCGAGCCGCTCGATGATCGATTCCGTAGCGTCGACATCGGCAACGACGGTCTCAAACTCGATCTGCTGCTTGAACTCGCTCTGCGAGCCGAGCTTTTCCTTATATGTTAGGACCGTTTTTTCTTGCGTCTTGCGAAGCCGTAGAACCGCCCCGCGCTCGTCCAGAACTCCGCCGCGATGCAAATAGTTTTCCTCAAAGCTCTCATACGCAAACTCAGCCCCGATCTTGCCGAGCTTTCGCGTCAATTCGACAAGCAATTTCTTATCGATCCGGTACTTTTTCTCTGTCTCAATCGCCATTTTCTCGCGTGTTGCATTGATAGTACGAGATGAATTTAGGAAGGGCAAACGAATCGGCGATCTTGACTCAATCGGGGCGATTTATGATACTTGAAATTAACGTAAGGATTTATTTAGCGGAGGAATTTTATGCCATATCCAGAGATGATGATTGCGGGAATGCGGTCCGAGCTCGCCGAGCTCGGTATTGAGGAAGCAAAGACAACCGAGGCCGTCGAAGAGGCTCTCAAGAATACCGACGGGACGGTCATGGTAGTCGTCAATTCGGTCTGCGGATGTGCTGCCGGCGGCGTTCGGCCCGGCATTGCGATGGCCCTTGCGAACTCGGAGAACAAGCCAGCGCGCTCCATTACGGTTTTCGCGGGAGCGGACATCGACGCGACGGACACGGCCCGCCAACACTTCGCACCCTATCAGCCTTCGTCGCCCTCGATCGGCTTTCTACGCGACGGGAAACTGCTCCAGCTTTTCGAACGGCGTGACCTCGAAGGGCGTCCGCCATTCGTCATTGCCGATGACCTGAAAAAGGCATTCGACACCCATTGCACCAAGGCAGAAGCGGTTAGTAACTAGTCGAAGAAGTTTAGCTGCAAATTTTCGCGAATGGCGCGGATTAGAATTCTTTTTCTATGCGCGCCATTTGTGTTTACCAGCGGCGAGATCTTTTAGAAGATCGCGTCCATCGCCTCGTCAAGGTTCTTCACCCCAACGACTCGCATCCCGAGCAGTTTTTCCAAGCCTTTCTTGTTGGACTCCGGAAGAATCAGTTTCTTAAAGCCGAGTGTCTGAGCCTCGCGTGCCCGGGCCTGCGCCTGTAGAACGCCGCGGACCTCGCCGGTCAGGCCGACTTCCCCAAAAAGCGCCACCTCGGGTGCCACCTGCAGATTCCTGAAACTCGACGCGATCGCGGCGATCACTCCAAGATCGGCGGCCGGTTCGTCGACCTCAATGCCGCCCGCAACATTCACGAAGCAGTCCTCACCGGCGAGGTGCAGCCCGAGCCGTTTTTCCAGGACGGCGATCAACAGGGAAGCTCGGTTCTGATCGTACCCCTGCGTCATACGACGCCCAGCGCCGAACTTCGTGCTGCTCACGAGGGCCTGGATCTCGACCAGCATCGGCCGCGTCCCCTCCATGCAAACCGTCACGGCCGAGCCGGTGGCGTTCTCTGGCCGCTCCTGTAAAAACAGCTCTGAGGGGTTCGCAACTGCAACGAGCCCGCGGTTGGTCATCTCGAAAACACCGACCTCATTCGCCGCTCCGAATCGATTCTTCGCTGCCCGCAAAATCCTGTGATTGTGGTGGCGATCTCCCTCGAAATAAAGAACGGTGTCAACGATATGCTCCAGCGTTTTCGGACCGGCGAGCGAGCCTTCTTTTGTCACATGGCCGGTTAGAAACACAGGAGTTTCGGTCTGTTTCGCGAACATCATAAACTGCGCCGCCGCATCCCGAACCTGGGAAACGCTGCCTGGGGCGGATTCAATCGCTTCGCTGTAAACGGTCTGAATTGAATCGATGATTACGACGCCGGGCCGCATTCGCGCGGCCTCTGCAAGGATCGCTTGTAAGTTGGTTTCGGGCATCAGGAAGAGCTTTTCGGCGGAGATGCCGAGGCGTTCGCCGCGCATCTTTATCTGCCGTTCGGATTCCTCGCCGGAGACATACAGGACATCGAGGCCGAGCGAACTTAGTTTCTCGGCCATTTGAATAACGATGGTGGACTTGCCGATGCCCGGAGCACCGCCTATCAGTACCAGCGAGCCGGAGACAATCCCGCCGCCCAGAACGCGGTCCAGCTCGCCAATGCCGGATTCCGTTCGCGAGTCGTCCTGTGATTCGATCGCATTAAATGCGATCGGCGACACGGCTCCCCCACGGAATGTCGCGGCCTTCGTGGCTGCCGCTGCAGTCGCACGAAAGCGTTCCTCGATAAAGGTATTCCAGCCTTCGCAGTCCGGGCATTGCCCGAGCCACTTGCGGGATTGAGAACCGCAATTCTGGCAAATAAAAACTGTCGAGGGCTGCTTCGCCATAGTCGGATGTGAAGAGAAGGATAACCGAACGATTAGTTTTTCCGGAAATCGAAACCGTGCTAACATTTACGGCGATGAAGGCAGATGTAGTAATCATCAGATTTCTTTTTATTCTGCTGTTGGCTCTCTGCGGCTACTTCTTAAATCCTCTCGCCAGAAGTTCTCATCTCACCGATCTTCTCGGCGACAATCTTCGCAACAAACAGTTGGTCTCCGCAGCGTTCGGAATAGCCGTGGCGCTGATGATAATTGGCTTCGAAATTCGGGCGCGCCGAGCTTCGCTAAAAACTTTGATTGGGGCGGCAATTGGCTCGATCGGAGGAATAATTGGCGCTTATCTCATTGGTATGTTGATTTCGTCGCAAGATATCAACACCGTTCCGGGCGAGCTTAAAACCTTTCTTACCATAGCTTTAGCATTTTTCATGGGCTACATCGGCCTGATGGTTGGGGCGGCCAAAGGCGACTACATCGACCTGTCAGCGCTCGGTGGCATCTTCAGTGATAAAAACATCAAACGCGACTATAAGATTCTCGATACGTCGGTAATTATCGACGGGCGAATCGCGGATGTTTCAGAGACGGGCTTTCTGGGCGGAACGCTCATCATTCCGCATTTTATTCTGGCTGAGCTTCAGCAGGTCGCCGACTCGGCCGATTCATCCAAACGCCAACGGGGCCGGCGCGGACTGGATATGCTTCAGCGGCTGCGTAACAACAGCAGCCTCGACATTCAGCTTATTGAGACGGACTTTCCTGCGGTAAAAGAAGTCGATCTGAAGCTTATCGAGCTCGGTAAGCAACTCGAGGCTGTGATAGTCACTAACGACTTTAACCTCAATAAGGTTGCTCAACTCCGTGGCGTCGCTGTCCTCAACATAAACGAGCTGGCGAACGCCCTGAAACCTGTCGTGCTGCCCGGCGAGGCGATGCGGGTATTTATCTTGAAAGAAGGTAAAGAGTCCAGCCAAGGCGTCGCATACCTCGATGACGGCACAATGGTCGTCGTGGATAACGCCCGCCGGCTAATTGGAAAAACCGCCGACATTGCCGTGACCAGCGTTCTCCAAACCACCGCAGGCAAGATGATCTTTGGGCGTCTCTGGGAAGATAAAGATGTGTCGGCCGAGAGCAATCATTCGCAGAATCACCACGCGAGTCTCCACGATTCGCGGTCGATGGGGTTTAGAAAGGCTACGCGGGAACTGCGTCACACCACCATCATCGAAGAGATCGAAAATTAGCAACCTGGATGAACTCCGCAATCATCGTTGCAGCCGGAACGGGTACGCGATTCGTCGGCGACACTCCGAAACAGTTCGTTGATCTCGCCGGTAAACCACTGCTGGCACACACCTTAGAGAAATTCCAGCGGTGCGAATCCGTTGGCGAAATTGTCCTGGTGCTGGCGGCGGATGTCGTATCTTCGCTGAACCGATATCTTGACGTAGGGGCGTTTCCAAAACTAGCGGCTGTCGTTGCGGGCGGTCCGACGCGGGCACAGTCGGTATTCAACGGTCTCGCAGCAGCAGATTCGGGGTGCGAGATTGTCGCCATTCATGACGCCGCACGCCCGTTCGTGACGGAACGCGACATCGGCCGAGTCCTGGCGTCAGCCCAGAAATTCGGTGCCGCTTGTCTGGTGCGTCGGGTTCACGACACCATCAAGCGTATCGACGGCGGGAGCATCGTCGCGACACTTGATCGCTCAAATCTTCGGAGAGCGCAGACACCCCAAGCCTTCGAGATTAGCCTATTGAGGCAGGCATTCGAGAATGCATTGTTGGACGAGAGTGTGACGGATGAGTGTTCGCTCGTCGAGCGTCTCGGTATTCAAATTTCGATAATTGAGGGTAGCTCGCGAAACATCAAGATAACCACGATAGAAGATCTGCGACTCGCCGAGGCGATGCTTAAAGTCGAAACGGAAAGTAATGATTAGGATTGGCTTTGGAACAGATATTCACAGGCTCGTCGAGGGCCGGTCCCTGATTATCGGGGGCGTAAGTATCGAGTCCGACCTGGGCGCTGACGGCCACTCGGACGCGGATGTATTGATGCACGCGGCCGCGGATGCGGTCCTCGGCTCCCTCGCCTTAGGCGATCTCGGCCAGCATTACCCGGACGATGAGGAGCGTTGGCGAAACGCGGAGAGTTCTCAATTCCTCAAGCACGCCGTTCAACTAATTGCTGAGCGCGACTACTCAGTGGTAAATCTCGACTCCGTAATCCACTTGGAGCGGCCAAAGCTGCGGCCGCACATCGATGCAATGCGTCAAAATCTCGCGTCGGCACTCGGCGTCGATTACGAATTCGTTAGCGTAAAGGCGAAGACCTCAGAAAGTGTTGACTCGGTAGGCGAGCGACGCTCCGTACGAGCAGAGGTGACCGTACTCGTCGAGAAGAGATAAGAGGATCAAATCTTTAGACGTCGAGGCTGTTCTTGTGCGAAACTTGGACAGCCTCTTTTCATCTATGCGACCTCAGCAGATTATTGAACGAAAACGCGACGGGCGTGCGCTCTCGACTGCCGAAATCGAGTCGTTTGTCTCTGGTGTCGTCGATGGTCGATGGGCGGACTACCAGATCTCTGCCCTGGTCATGGCGATGTTTATAAATGGCCTCACCAAGGCCGAGCAGACTGCGATAACACGGGCGATGCTCGAGTCTGGGACCATCATGGACCTCTCAGATATCGATGCTCCAAAGGCCGACAAACATTCCACGGGCGGCGTCGGCGATAAGACGTCGCTGCTGGTCGCGCCCATCGCGGCCGCGTGTGGCCTCGCGGTGCCGATGATCTCGGGCCGAGCCCTCGGGCACACGGGCGGCACGCTGGATAAGCTTGAATCCATTGCGGGATATAATGTGAAGCTTTCATTCCCGAAAATCAAGACGGTGATTCGGGCCTGCGGGTTCGCCCTTGCGGGGCAGACCAGGTCGATCGCTCCCGCGGACAGGAAGCTCTACGCCCTTCGTGACGCCACGGCGACCGTGCCGTACATTCCGCTCATCGTCGCCTCGATAATGTCGAAAAAACTCGCCGAAGGCCTAGATGCGCTGACGCTCGATGTAAAGACTGGCAAGGGAGCATTCATAAACAGTCTGCCAGAGTCGAAAAAGCTCGCGCATGCCCTATGCGAAACCGGCCGGAAGTTTGGCGTGAATACAGGCGCGCTTATCACTGATATGACTGAGCCGCTCGGGAAGTTCGTCGGTAACTCTCTCGAGGTTTTCGAGTGCCTTACGATTCTACGCGGCGAGTCCGACCCGCAAATGTACCAGACTCTTACCCTTTCGATAGAGCTCACGTCTAACATGCTTGTGCAGTGCGGTGTTGCGTCATCTCTGGCCCACGGGCGAAAGCTGAGCACAAATGCAATAGATTCTGGAGAAGCGCTCGAGAGATTTAGAAAAAACGTCGAGCATCAGGGCGGTGACCCGCGTATCTGCGACGATCCGACGCGGTTGTTAAAGACTCGGACAGTCAGCGGAGCCATTACCGCAAAAGCGTCCGGCTATATCTCCGGAATAGACGCGTTTGCGATGGGAAGCGCGGTGTGTTCGATAGGCGGCGGACGAGTAAAGGCCGAGGATAAAATCGATCACAGTGTCGGGTTCGAGTCGCGCCTCAAGGTCGGAGACCGAGTCCACGCAGGGGAGACGTTGGGAATCGTCCATTGCCGGAGTGGCTCGCAGGCGACATCGATTAGCGAAAAACTGCACCCCGCATATAAGATAACGGATGAAAAACCCAAGATTTCGAAGCTCGTAAGAGCGAGGATTTAATCGATGAGAGTTCGAATATCGATTGCGTTGTGTGTATTTTCGGCTGCCGCTTTGGTGTCATCCTGCACGAATGGAGTCGAGGCCGGCCGCACCGACTGCAATATCAAGGTCGGTATAGTTTTCGACATCGGCGGCAAGAATGACCGCTCATTTAACGCAGCGGCCTGGGAAGGCGTGAAGCGCGCTGAAACGGAACTCGGTGTTTGCCTGTATGACGTCGAGCCGGGCAATCCGACCTCTATCGAGCCCGCGATGCGTGCCTTCGCCGAGCGAGATTTTGATCTTACGATCGGGGTGGGCTTTGCCCAGGGACCGATAATGCAGAAAGTTGCCCTCGACTACCCGCAGAATAAATTCGCCATTGTAGACGGCGTGATTTTCGAGAATGACGGAAAAACCCCGCTAAAGAACGTAGCATCACTCGTTTTTCGTGAGCACGAGGGCTCATATCTCGTGGGAATGATTGCGGCGGCAAAATCCAAAAGCGGAGTGCTGGGGTTTCTCGGCGGGATGGATATTCCACTGATCCATCGGTTCGCGAAAGGCTACCAGGAAGGCGCTCTCTCCGTAAATCCGAACGCGAAATTTCTTATTAATTATGTGGGCGTGACCGATGGGGCGTGGAACAACCCGGGACGCGGAAAAGAATTGGCCCTCTCACAACTGGGGAAGGACGCCGATGTGATCTTTACTGCGGCGGGCAATTCCGGTTTAGGCGCGTTCGACGCGGTGGAGCAGTACGGGCGCAACTCTGCGGGCGAAGCCAATAAGTTTGTTATCGGCGTGGACTCTAACCAGAATATGGTAAAGCCCGGGTTCGTGCTTACGTCAATGGTTAAGCGTGTCGACAACGCAGTCTACGACGTCGTAAGAGAAATTCTGGACGGGAAGTTTTCGGGTGGATTGCATGTGTTCGGCCTAGATAAGGACGGCGTTGCGTACGCGATGGACGCGAACAACGACGGCCTGATTCCGCCCGACGTCATCGTAAGGGTAGAGGCTGCGAGACAAAAGATCGTTGCTGGCGAAACGAAGGTCACGGATGCGATGGCAAAGTAATAATGTTTGAATTACGGAATATAAAAAAGGCATTTGGAGACTGCGTCGCGAACGAGAACGTATCGCTGGTCGTGAAAAAGGCGACGATCCACGCGATCGTGGGCGAGAACGGTGCGGGGAAGTCGACGGCGATGAAAGTTGCCTACGGTTTCTACACTGCGGATTCGGGCGAGATACGACTCAACGGCGATGCGGTGGCGATCCGCAGTCCTCATGACGCGATCGCGCTCGGAATTGGCATGGTTCATCAGCATTTTATGCTCGTAGACACGATGACCGTCGCCGAAAATATAATCCTCGGGGCTGAAAGAGGCTCTGCAACAAGTCTAGATCTAGATACGGCGAACGTGCAGATCAAGGAGCTTTCGGACGAACTCAAATTAGGAGTCGATCCGCGTGCGTTGATCGAAAATCTTTCTGTCGGTCAGCAACAGCGTGTAGAGCTGCTCAAGGCGCTGTATCGGAATGCAGAACTGCTCATTCTCGACGAGCCCACCGCTGTACTGTCGCCTCAGGAAATCGAGGATTTCTTCAGCATTCTCCGACGGATGAAGGCGCAGGGCAAAACAATCATCATCATCACGCACAAGCTAGACGAAGTCCTCGCGATCTCGGACGAGGTTACTGTCATGCGTGACGGCAAGGTGATCGGGAACGTCAATACTTCCGAGACGAATGCGCGCGATCTTGCTCGCATGATTGTGGGCCGCGATGTGCTCCTCCGTGTCGAAAAGACTGATGCGGACGCCGGCGAAGTTTTGCTGGATGTGGCCGATATCACCGTCGATGGCAAGCACGGACGTGCGGTCGATGGCGTCTCGTTTACAGTAAGGCGCGGCGAAATCGTTGGCATTGCCGGTATCGAGGGCAATGGCCAGACAGAATTGGTCGAGGCTCTTTCCGGTCTCGCTAAGATTCAGTCGGGTACGGTCTCATTCGAGGGCATCGATATTACACGGCAAACTGCCAGACAGCTGAAGGAGCTGGGCATCGCGCATATCCCGGAGAATCGTCACAAGCGTGGGCTGCTGCTAAATGCAGATCTTTCGGAAAACGCCGTTCTTGGCGTTCATTATCGGGAGCCGGTCTCATCGAAAGGCTTTATTAATTCAGCGGCGGTCGCTTCGCGGGTGAAAGAGATCATCGAGGGATTCGATGTCCGTCCGCCAAACCCCGACCTATCGGCTCGGTCCTTGTCGGGTGGAAATCAGCAGAAGTTGATCATCGGTCGCGAGTTCCGGCTAAATCCTAAACTGCTGCTCGTCGCACAGCCCACACGCGGCGTCGACATCGGTGCGATCGAGTTTATTCATAGCAAACTCATCGAACTGCGCGACGCGGGATCGGCCGTCCTGCTCGTTTCCGCCGAGCTCGAAGAAGTGACCGCGCTCGCCGACCGACTTCTAGTGATTCGCGAGGGGAAAATCGTCGGGGATCTCGATCCGAAAACAAGCTCTACGGAAGACATCGGGCTTATGATGACGGGAGGCTGATCGGCTAAAGCGGCTCCTGTTAAAGCATATTGCGTCCTGGCGTTCTCTAGGAACGGGATATTTATTCGGTTCCAAACATCGACGATAGGCCCGAGACAGCTCGCTCTAGATTCTCCATCGAAGTCGCGTACGAAAACCGCAAGAATCCGTCGGCCCCAAATCCCACTCCGTCGGTGACCACGATGTGTGCCTCATGCAGGATTTTTGCCGCGACGTCCGCTGAGCAGGCAAATTCGCCACTCAACAGATCTCGAACGTCCACGAATGCATAGAAAGCACCCTCAGGCATGCCACACTTAAAGCCCCGAATGCGATTTAGCTCGGGAACCAGATAATCCTTTCTTCGCTCATATTCGGCCGTCATTTCCGTAACAACATCCAGCGAGCGCCCGATCTCACTCACGGCTTTAGCACAGGCGTATTGTACGAATGAGGTTGGATGCGTCGCCGAATGGCTCTGGAGCTTTACCATGGCCTTCGTCCAATCATCGTTGGCGATGGTGTAACCGATTCGCCAGCCCGTCATCGCGTAAGTCTTCGAGAAGCTGCCGGCAACGCAAACGAACTCCCGTAAATCTGCTGGTAGTGCCGCGGATGAGAACGGCGCAGCCGGAGGGTATGCAAAAAACAAGTAGCACTCGTCCGTGAGCACGTAGATGCCGCGCCCGGCACATACCTCGACGATTTTCCGAATCTCCTCCGGCGGAATTATCCGGCCCGTTGGATTATTTGGGGAGTTGATGATTAAGAGCTTTGTTTTATCAGTGATCGAACGCGCCACGAGTTCCGCCGTGAGGACAAAATCCGTTTGCTCCGTTTCTATAAAGACGCTGTTCGCCCGACAGAAGGTCGCGATCTCAGGAAAGGTCACCCAATATGGTTTAGGGATCAAGACGTCATCGCCTGGATTCAAGATGCACGACGCAGCATTAAATAATCCCTGTTTACCGCCGCAGGTCGCCGCGATGTTTGATGGCTCGATCTCGGCACCGAACCTCTGTGCGTAGAATTTCGCTATGCCGACTCGAAAGTCCGCAAGTCCAGCGGTCGAAGTGTATTTTGTGAATCCGAGATCGAGGCCCTCCGCGGCAAAATCGCGAATAAACTGCGGCGTTGCAAAGTCGGGTTCACCTACTGATAGGTCAATAACGTCTATCCCGCGGGCGCGCATCTCAGCCGCAGCCTGCGCGGCAATTAGGGTCGAGGAGCCCTTCATCGCGGCTACGTGTTCTGATACAGGGAAGGCCATTGGAAGAATCTTACCCCAGAGAGGCGGACACGTAGAGACGGCAAAACCAAAATTACTAGCAAAATAAGCAAGTAGGTCTGGCTAACTCCTGTTTGTCTCTGCTTCTTCGCGGACGGCTCTTTCTCGCATTCGCGTCTCGACCAGGGATGGTATCAGGCCCTCGACCCGGCCGCCTAGCTCAAAAACCTGTTTCATGAGCGTGGAGGATACATAGGAGTATTCTTCGCCGGCCATCAAAAAGACGGTCTCGATGCTCGGTTCCAACTTACGATTCATTAAAGCCATCCGAAGCTCATATTCATAGTCGCTGACGGCGCGAATACCCCTGACAATCGCCGTCGCGCCTTGCGTGCGTGCGAAGTCTGCGGTGAGTCCCGAAAAGCTCATGACGGTCACGGAACACCCCGCCGTTTTTATCGACGGCAGCACTTCTCTTATCATTTCGCACCGTTCTCCTACCGTGAACATCGCATTCTTGTCCGGATTGTTCAAAACCGCGACGACCATCTCGTCAAAGAGCGGCGCTGAGCGGCGAATAATGTCGAGGTGTCCGTTTGTCAGCGGGTCAAATGAACCCGGAAAGATCGCTCGTCGCATGCTGTGTAAATACAAAGTAATTACTTTTTGTAATTAGTTCGTAAGACTGGTCTGAACGAATGCTGAATCGCGCTTTTTGATGTTATCATTCTCCCACTCGACAGACCGGCGCAAGAAGTGCAAATGCGGATACGATAGCACACGCTAGCGATGATGAACAAAAACGGACAAGCTGCGGCATTTTATGACCTGGAGGGAACTCTTGTAAGTACGAATCTCGTGCATACGCTTGCCTTCTATGCAAAACGGCAGCAAGGTCTGTGGCAAACCGCTAAAAAGAGTATAGGCACCCTCGCGAAGCTGCCCTTTTTTGGAGTCACAGATCTCTACTCGCGGAACGTCTTTAACGAGGTGTTTTTTCGATCGTACGAAGGGCAGTCTCAGGATCGACTTCGCTATTTCTCAGACCAGCTTTTCGATGAGGTGCTCAAGCCCGCTATCTTTCCGGGCACCGAAGATCTCATAGCCGCCGGAAAGAAGATCGGTCAGCGCCAAGTAGTACTCACGGGCGCCCTCGATTTCACGATTGCACGGCTGATGACGCATCTAGGCATCGATGAGTACGTCGCAAATCGATTGGAGTTCGTGAACGGCTACGCAACGGGCCGCGTTCTTCCGCCGGTGATGGCCTCTGCGACAAAGGCGAAATGGATACGCGAGTATGCCGAACGCGAAAACCTCAACCTTTCCGAAAGCTACGCATACTCGGACTCGATCTCGGACTTACCGATGCTATCTATCGTCGGGCATCCGGTCGCCGTCTGTCCTGATTTTAGACTGAAGCAAACGGCCCGCCAGCATGACTGGGCCGTTTTGGATCTCAAGTAGTAAAGGGGAGATTGTGAAACTTTTCAACGCATTCTTGATTTCGGCTCTGGTGTTCACGGTCGGATACGCTCAAGCCAAAAGGCCGGCGTCCGACTCAAAACTATTCGACGCGTCACGGTTACTCGCTGATATTCAGACACTATCTGCGGACGAGATGGAGGGTCGTTCCCCGAGGCTCCCGTCGATCAAAAAAAGTCGCGAGTTCATCGAGCTCCGGTTTCGAGAATCGGGAATTGTGCCGATAGATAGCACTTATCGTCAGGAATTTACGGTCAAGAACGAGGTGTCGCCGCAAGAAGACCCGGGTGTGAACTTCGTAGGTCGGATCGTTGGCCGCAAGAGCGATCGCCATATTGTCGTCACGGCCCATTACGATCACGTCGGAATTAAGGACGGAGCAATTTACAACGGCGCAGATGACAACGCCTCCGGCACGGCTGCGCTGTTTGCTGTCGCGTCGTATTTCAAGCGCCATCAGCCTGAGCACACGATAATCTTTGTCGCGCTGGATGCAGAAGAGCTGGGGCTCCAGGGGTCCAGGCACTTTGTCGCGAACCTCCCCGTGAAGAAGGAATCGATCGCCCTGAATGTCAATATGGATATGATCTCACGCAGCGACAAGGGCGAGCTCTACGCCGCGGGCACATTCCACTATTCGAAGCTCCGATCTCCATTAGAAACGGTCAAAAAAAAGGCGCGGGTAAAATTGTTGCTGGGTCACGACGATCCAAAGCTTGGTCCCGGTGACTGGACTTTTCAGTCTGATCACGCAGCATTTCACGGGGAGAAGATTCCGTTTATTTACTTCGGCGTCGAGGATCACAAGGACTATCACAAGCCGACTGACGATTTTGAGAATATTAATCCACCGTTCTATGTAGGGGCGGTGGAGACAATCATCGGGTTCATCGCGATCGTCGACAAGTCTCTGCAGAAATAATCATGGCCCTACAATTACGCCGAAAGACGCACGAATCCATCGTATATATCGACAAAGATTCCGCACCGCGGATCATGCCGTTTGGTGAGGATTTTATTTTGAATGACCTCCCGGTCGGCACACGTGTGATCTATCCGAATCCACCGATTAAGGGCTTGCCAAACCGGGAAGCGGCCATTCGCTATGCCCTGAATCATCCGCTTGAGATGGAGCCGCTTTATGCGCTGCTCGAGCCCGGAATGCGGGTGACGATCGCGATGGACGACATCTCGCTTCCGCTGCCACCAATGCAGACGCCCGATCTCCGACAGACGATGCTCGAGGTGGTGCTGGATATGTGTGGTGCGAACGGTGTCGATGACGTCCATCTGATTATCGCTAATTCGCTGCACCGTAAAATGACGGCGTGGGAAATGGAGCGGATGGTCGGCAAGACGATATTCAAAGAGTACTATCCGGATCGTTACTACAACCACGATGCCGAGGCCGACGACGAACTCGTGACCATTGGGCACACCAAACACAATGAGCCGCTTCGAGTAAATAAACGGGCGATCGAGAGCGACCTGCTGATTTATCTCAACATAAATCTCGTCCCGATGGATGGCGGGCATAAGTCGGTCGCAGTTGGCCTGTGCGATTACGAAAGCTTGCGGGCTCACCACGAGCCCCAGACGATTCGCGATTCGCATTCGTACATGGATCCGCCGGCGTCGGCGTTGAATCATAAGGTGATTCGGCTCGGAAAACTGGTGGATGAAAATTGCAAGGTCTTTCACATCGAGACGGCACTCAACAACAAGATGTTTCCTGATGGCTACGACATCTTGACGCGGAATGAGGATGAGTTTTCATTTGGAGATCGGATGAAATGGGAAGCGATGACGCGGACATTCTCTAAAATGCCTCGGGCGGCCCGGCGCAAGCTGCTCCACGCGATCCCGGCCCAGTACGAGCTGATCGCATGTTATGCCGGTGCGACCGAACCGGTGCATGAGAAGATTCTTGAAAAAAATTATCAACAGTATGAGATTCCGGTGAAGGGCCAGTGCGACATCATGATCACCGGCATCCCCGACATCTCGCCGTATAATGTTTATTCCGCGCTCAATCCTATACTCGTGCAGGTGATGGCCCTCGGGTATCACTTCAATATGTATCGGAACAAGCCTCTGCTGCGAAAAGACGGTGTGATGATTATTACGCACCCGTGCTTCGACGAGTTCGATCATAAGTTTCATCCATCGTACATAGAGTTCTTTCATAGATTGCTGCCGGAGAGTCGCGACGCGTTCTATCTGCGGGAAAAGTACGAACGCGAATTTGCCGAGAATCCGGCCTACATCGAGATGTATCGTCGCGGCAACGCTTATCACGGCGCGCACGCTTTCTTTATGTGGTACTGGGGCGAGAATGGGCGTCAGCATGTGGGAAAAGTGATCGTCGCCGGTGCTGAGAACGCCCACGTCCCCGCAATGCTGGGCTGGGAGCGCGCCGACAACCTGACCGAAGCGATCGCGATGGCGCGCTCCTACAAGGGACGCAACGCTGAGATCACAATGCTCCACCAACCAATCATCGGACTCTGCAGCGTAACCGACTAATGAGTAGAGAAAAGCAAATCTGGGAAGGGCTCGCTGAGAAAGACGCGTACTTCGCGGTGTCAACGTATGACGAGTTTCGCGGGTCAAACATCGACGCCGCGGCGAAGGAGAAATTCTTTGCTAGCGGACGCGAGCATGTCGAAATGATGTGGCATGAGTTCGAGGAGAAACTAGGCTCGATCCCGAAACCGACGCGCTCTCTCGATTATGGCTGCGGGGTTGGTCGGATCTTAATTCCGCTGGCCGAGCGCAGCGAGCAGGTTACGGGTGTGGATATTTCGCCGAAGATGCTCGTTGAAGCAGGTGAGAACCTCGCGGCGGCGGGCTACGGCGCTTTCCGGTTGATCACGGACGAGGAATTTGACGCTGACACTGCAACCTACGATTTTGTGCACACGTTTATCGTAATCCAACACATTAAACCTGAACTTGGGCTGTCTGTAATTCGCAAAATGGTCGACCGGCTCGAAGAGGGCGGTTGCGGGATGATTCATTTTACCCATACCGATCCGTCGCCGTTTTTTCAGCGAATGCGCTCCACGCTTTATCGCGATGTCCCCGGCGCGTTTGGCGTGCGAAACCTTCTGAGAGGTACAAACGAAAAGCACATGCCAATGCATCTATACGATCGCGAAAGCGTCTATGCCGTAATGGACACGTCGGGCTGCCGCCGCCTGTCCGCTTCGCAAACAGATCATGGATTCCTTGGCGAAATGGTCTATTTTAGGAAGGCTGCGAAATGAAGCGTTCACCAACCGAAACATTAAAGGGCAAGAACGTCTTCTTCATCGGCGGGACGGGCTTTGTCGGCAAGGTCACCCTGTCGATGCTGCTGCATAATTTTCCGGATATCGGAAAGGTTTATGCGACGGTCCGGGCGCGAGACGCGAATGAGTCAAAGACACGATTTTGGACGAGTATTGTTACTTCGCCGACGTTTGATCCTCTGCGCGAGAAGTACGGCGACGGCTTCGACGAATTTATAAAGTCGAAGGTCGTGCCGGTCAATGGCGATGTCGGCAATCAGTACCTCGGACTTGAAGCAAAGCAGGCCAAGAAGCTAATGCGCGACACCGACGTCATTATCAATGGTGCCGGCAACGTGACATTCAACCCACCTATCGAGTCGGCCCTGCGGACGAATGTGGTCGGGTCGAATAACATAATCGAGATGGCGCGGATGATGAAGAAGCCGCGCCTGGTTCACGTCTCAACCTGTTTTGTGGCAGGGAAACGGAGCGGAACAATTTGGGAAAATGAACCGGTGGTCGGATACTTCCCAAGAAAAAACGAACTCACTGGCACCGTCTTTGACGTAAATCGTGAAGTCGAAGATTGCGCTCGCCTGAGCGAACAGGCGAGGCAAGAGGCAGACGATGCGGTCCCGGCAGCCAAATTTCGAGAGCAGGCGCGGTCGCGTTTTATCGAAGAAGGCCGCGATCCCGACGACGAGTCTGAATTGAAATCTGCAATTTTTCGCGAAAGAAAAATGTGGATTCGAGAACGGACGACAGAGCTTGGTGCAGAGAGGGCGGAGTACTGGGGCTGGACCAATATCTACACGTATTCCAAGTCGCTTGCCGAACAGATCATCGCCTCCCAGGACGACATCGTAAAATCGCTCGTGCGGCCTTCCATCGTCGAATCGTCGCAATCGTATCCATTTCCAGGCTGGAACGAGGGATTTACAACAACCGCGCCGCTAATTCTTATCGCGCTCAAAGGTCAGCCCGTTGTCCCCGTAAACGAAAAGCTGATCCTCGACGTAATTCCCGTTGATATGGCGGCGGGTGTCATCATCGGGGCGGCAATGAATGCGCTGGTCGACGACAATCCACCGCTCGTGTTCCAAGCCTCGTCTGGCGACTCAAACCCAAACGACATGAAGCGTATCGTCGGCCTCGTGGCTCTCTATAAACGCCAGCATTTCGAAGACAAAGAAACAGGCAGCAAGATCGCGAACAAGATTGCAGGGATGATCGAGACCACGACGATCACGCAGCGAGGTTACGAGCTGACGAGCGCGCCGATGCTGAACAAGATCGCAAAACGAGCCGACGATCTAATGGATCGCGTTACCCCGAGATGGGGTGGCGGACGTATCGGAAACGTGATCTCAGATCTGAAGAAAACGACGGAGGCTTTCAAGGAATCTACCGAGACAACTATGGACGCGTTTGCGATGTTCAAGCCGTTCATGATCGATAACGAATACCTTTATCGCTCGGACAATGTTCGTGCCCTGATGGCGTCGCTTAAGGAGCGCGAGCGTCACTTGCTGCCCTGGTATCCGGAGAAGCTTGATTGGTACGACTATTGGCTAAACGTGCACTTTCCCGGAATGCGGAAGTGGGTTCTCCCGACGCTCGAGGAAGAGCTCAAGTCCGTCGAAAAACGTTCGTACACATATAAGGATTTGCTGGATCTATTCGACACCTCGGTTAAACGCTTCCCGACGCGAGTCGCCATGCGGATTGAACGCGATGGGCGTAAGGAACAGTACACCTATGAGGATGTGAACGAGCTTACGCTCCGGGCCGCGGGGTTTCTTGCTAAGAGAGGTATTAGGCCCGGGAGCCGCGTCATTCTTTTCTCAAACAATATGCCGGAGTGGGGAATGGCTTACTTCGGCATTCTCAAGGCCGGTGCGACCGCGATCCCTATTGACCCTGCGTCCTCCATTGTTGAGATAGTTTCTTTTGCAAAGGCCGGCGAGGCGTCGGCAATTATTGTCAGCCCGAAACTCGCAGAGGAAAATCCGGAGCTGGAGAAGGCTTTCGCCGATGCAGGCCTTGATGTCGCGATTGTGCGATTCGACGCAGTGTTCGCGATGCAGTCCGAAACCGAAGAGGCGCAACGTAATGCGTTGCTGCCGCGGAAGGTCGCCTCGAACGCGATCGCATCGCTCATCTTCACCTCGGGCACTACCGGCACTCCGAAAGCGGTAATGCTCTCTCATAAGAATTTCGTCAGCATGATCTCGATGTTATCGAGTGTGCTTGATATGGACCTAACCGACGGCGTCCTGTCGGTGCTTCCGATGCATCACACGTTCGAATTTTCGGCGGGGTTTTTGACACCGTTTTCGAATGGCACTCAGATCACTTACCTCAACGAGCTTACGGCCGAGGACCTGGCGAAGACGATCGAGAATGGACACGTAACCGGCATGGTTGGCGTTCCGGCGTTGTGGGAAATGCTCCATCGCCGCATAAAGACGCGGCTCCGAGAGCGTGGCGACTGGATTGCCGATCTCGCCGATAACGTAATCGACTTCAACGCATGGGTCCGTGATAATACGCCGTTCAACTTAGGACCGATCGTCTTCTTCCCGATCCACCAGGGAATGGGCGGAAAGATGCGCTATTTGATTTCAGGCGGGTCGGCGTTAAGCGAGAAGGTTCAGAAGGACTTGCATGGCCTGGGCTTTACGGTGCTCGAGGGATATGGCCTGACCGAAAGCTCGCCCGTTATCACCGTTGCCCGTCCGGGCAATAAATTGCTGCGTGGAAGCGTGGGTAAACCGTTGCCGGGCGTCGAGGTGCGGATTGATTCGCCTGATGAGAATGGCGTTGGCGAGGTGTTCGCTCGTGGGCAGAACGTAATGGTGGGGTACTACAACAATGAAGCGGCCACCGACACCGTGCTTGCCGACCGTTGGTTGAAAACCGGCGATCTTGGGCGGCTCGATGAGGAAGGGAACCTCTACATAGTCGGGCGGTCGAAGGATGTCATAATCGATTCAAACGGTAAAAACATCTACCCGGACGAAATCGAAGACCATTACGGCAAGTCACCATTTATCAAGGAAATGAGCGTTGTCGGCCTGCCCGACCCCGACGGCGGCGAACGCATCGCCGCTCTCGTCGTTCCCGACTACGAACGTGACATCGCGCTGCCGCGCTCGGAAGCTAACAAGAAGGTCGAGGAGCATTTTCGCGAGGTGTCGGCGTCGCTTCCATTTGCGAAACGCGTCAAGGTATTACACATTACGCCCTTCGAGCTCCCTCGTACCGCCACACGAAAAGTGAAACGCGGCGAGGTTGTGGAAACGCTCCAAACGCTCGAAGACCGTTCAAAATCGAAAACAAAAGCCTTCGTGGAAACGAAAGGCGATGACAACTCGCTGTGGATCCGAAAGATCGTCGCAAGTGTGTCAAACAGATCTCTGGGCGAGGTTGCAACGGAAGACAAACTCGCGGATCTGGGATTCGATTCGTTGATGTTCGTGGAGCTGCAGGGGGCCGTCGAGGATGCGGGCGGGCGCGTTCTCTCGCCAGATACGCTTAATGAGATTCAAACGATCCGTGAACTTCTAACCGCGGTTCAGCGGGTAGACAAGTCGAAAAAGCTTGCAGATGAGCCGCGTGTTCCGGAGAGGCCAGAGGAAGAAGAAGTCTACATTCCGGGAGCCGTGCGTCGCGTAGGAAATGCAGTGGTGGACTTCGCGACAGACGCGCTTTACGACAACGTACTAAACACGCGGATCGATGGCGAATCAAATGTTCCGCAGCACGTAAATTTCATCGTCGCTCCGAATCATACTTCTCACATCGACACGGGCCTCGTGAAAAAGGCCCTGGGAAAGGATGTTGCCGCGCAGACCGTAGCGGTCGCTGCCGCCGACTATTGGTTCGACACAAAATACAAGCGGGCGTATATGAACAATTTCACGACGCTTGTGCCAATAGAGCGGACGGGAAGTCTGCGTCAATCCCTCCGCCACGTCACTCAAATCCTCAATGAGGGTTATAACGCTCTGATTTTTCCCGAGGGAGGCAGGCAGGAGAGCGGCGAAATCGCGGAGTTCAAACCGATCATCGGCTATCTGGCACTCAATCAAAAAATCGGCATTTTACCGATCTACATCTGGGGAACCTACACAGCCTTTCCAAAAGGGACGATCATCCCGAAAGGCGGCAGCATTGGATCGAAGGTAGGTGCGAAGGTCGGGCATTTTCTGGATTATGACGAACTCAGGAAAATGACCGAGGGCGTCCCCAACACCGAGGCATATCGCCTCGTTGCTGCTCGTGTTCAGCATGAGGTCGAGAACATGCGCGACGGCACCCGGCATAAGTTCGACGTCGATGCCATCCGCAAACAGTGGAAAGCCGAGCGACGGAAATCGCGTAAAAAAGAGCCCGTCATCGATAATTAGGCATCAAACCGATCAGCTCATTGGCACGTAGTATGAGAATGAAATCAACGAAACTTGTCGCACTCTTTACAGTACTTCTCGCAGTGGGGCTTCCCATTTTTTCTCAAAAGAATGCGAAGCCATCGTTCAAGGTGGACTTTCAGAAGTTTGCGCTGCCGAACGGGCTCGAAGTGATCTTTCACATCGATAAGAGTGATCCGGTCGTGGCGGTTTCTCTAACTGCCCATGTCGGCTCTGCCCGTGAGAAGGCGGGACGGACAGGTTTCGCTCACATGTTCGAGCACCTTCTGTTTCTCGAGTCTGAAAATCTCGGCAAGGGTGGCCTCGATAAATTGAGTGCCAAGATCGGTGGCTCCGGCGCTAACGGCTCGACGAATCGCGACCGTACAAACTATCTTCAGACGGTTCCGAAGGACGCACTGGAAAAGATGCTGTGGGCGGAGGCGGACAAACTCGGCTGGTTTATCAATACGGTGAGCGAAGACGTTCTTGCAAAAGAAAAGCAGGTCGTAAAGAACGAAAAGCGCCAAGGCGACAATCAGCCTTACGGCTATACCCAGTATATCCTCGATAAGAATCTGTACCCGACGGACCATCCCTACAATTGGGAAGTGATCGGCTCGCTCGAGGACCTTCAAAACGCAACGCTAGAGGACGTTAAAGAATTTTTTCGCCGATGGTATGTCCCTAATAACGTTACGCTGACGGTCGCTGGTGATTTCGATCCGGTGCAGGCAAAAAAATGGGTGGAAAAATATTTTGCGGAGATAAAATCTGGCCCGGGGGCAATACCGCGTCAAGTAAAGCGCTCAGGCGTCGTAAAGCAAACCGGTAAGTTTTACCACGAGGATACATTTGCGACACTGCCGGAGCTAACGATGGCATGGCCGACCGTCGAGGCCTATCATCCGGATTCGTACCCGCTCGATGTACTCGCAAACTACCTGTCGCGCGGTAAAAAGGCTCCTCTTTACAAGGTGCTCGTCGAGAGTAAGAAACTCGCTCCGGCAGCCGACATGTACACATACGAGTCGGAAATCGCAGGCCAGATGCACCTCGAAGTACGTGCATTCGCTGACAAGGATTTGGATGACGTCGACAGAGGAATAAGGGAGGCAATGGAGATTTTTGAGAAAGACGGGATCTCCGAGGCTGACCTTAATCGAATCAAGGCCGGACAGGAGACAGCTTTTTACAACTCGCTGTCGAGCGTGCTCGGAAAGGGAGCACAATTAACGCAGTACAATATGTTCGCCGGCGACCCGGGCTTTGTCTCGAAAGACATTGCAAATATTCTCGCCGTCACTCCCGCTGACGTGCGGCGCGTCTACGACCGATATATCAAGGGGAGGAACTTTGTGGCGACGAGCTTCATCCCCAAGGGCAAGGTATCCCTCGCCCTTGACAGCTCTGTAAAGGCGGACGTCGTCGAGGAAAAAATCGTTCAGGGGGCCGAGGCGGAGGTCGATCCGACAGTTCAGGCGAAATACGAGCGTACGCCGTCAACGTTCGATAGATCGGTCGAACCGCCGTATGGGCCAGCACCCGAATTGAAGATCCCGGCGATCTGGGAGGAGAAGTTTCCGAACGGTCTCCGCGTGTTGGGAATCCAGAGCAATGAGGTTCCCCTCGTCCAGTTTGAACTCGTCGTCGATGGTGGTGCGCAGCTCGACGCCATAAATAAGGTCGGCGTCGCGAATCTGATGGCCCGGATGATGACGCAGGGCACCCAAAAGAAGACGCCCCTCGAGCTCGAGGAGGCAATTCAGCAGCTCGGAGCGTCGATCAATGTTTATGCAACATCGGAAGACGTAAGAATCGGTGTCAACACGCTTGCGAGAAACTTTGACGCAACGCTCGTGCTCGTTGAGGAAATTTTGTTTGAACCTCGTTGGGACGTGGCAGAGTTCGCCCGCCTCAAGCTCAGCACGATCAGTCAGATTCAGCAGATCGCAGCGAGTCCCACGGGGACGGCACAAATACAGGCCAACCTACTGCTTTACGGCAAGGACGATATACGTGGACGCAACCCCGCCGGGACAATCGAATCCGTAAATTCGATTACCATCGATGATCTGAAGGCTTTCTATGCCAAGAATATCTCGCCCGCGGTCGCGCGGATGCACGTCGTTGGTTCGCTCGATAAGAGAGAGATTACGGATTCACTTTCTGGAATCACGCGCCGTTGGCGGTCCAAACCGGTTACGCTGCCAACATTCAAGCTGCCAGCCAAACCAGCGAAGCCGACAATATACTTCTACGATTTTCCAGACGCGAAACAGTCGGTGGTGCGCATCTTTTCCCCGGCCCTAACGCCACTTGAAAAGGATTTTTATGCCGCGTCGGTCGCCAACTACATTCTCGGCGGCGGCGGATTTGCTTCACGGCTTACACAAGAACTTCGTGAGACTAAAGGCTACACGTACGGTATAGGTTCCGGCTTTCAAGGTTCGAAATCGAGGGGAACGTTCGGCATCAATAGCAGCGTCCGCAGCAACGTCACACTCGAATCTTTGCAGCTGATCAGGAGCATCGTTACAGATTATGGCCGAACGTTCACCGAGGCCGATCTCGAGACGACAAAAAGCTTTTTGATTAAGAGCAATGCGCGGGCCTTCGAAACGACGACGGCGAAGCTAGATATGCTCGATGACATCAGCAGCTATGCTTGGAAGTATGACTACGTTAAAGATCGCGAGGCGGTCGTACGTGGTATGACTGTGGCCCAGATTCGCGACCTTGCAGCCAAGTACATTGATCTCAAACAAATGACGATCCTCGTTGTCGGGGATGCCAAGACCCAACTTTCGAGACTAAAGGAACTCGGTTTCGGCGATCCGATTTTGATTAGCAAATAGGATCGGGCGGCGTAGGTAATGGCAAAGAAGGCGATCACACGAATTGCTAAACGCATCCTGATTACGGGCGGCACCGGTTTCCTCGGTACGCACGTTGTTCGTCAGTTTATTGAGGCAGGCGAGAAGAATCTCCGTGTCATGGCATCGCGGGTGCCGGCATGGATGAAGGAGGCGGGCATAGAGGCGGTCGAAGGTTCGGTAACGGATCGGGACGACCTTGCGACCGCGTGTAAAAACGCGTCGGCGATTTTTCATCTCGCGGGCAAAGTTTCACGGAATAACGATGAAGCGTCCGAGATGAACCGGATACATCTTGACGGTACCCGCCTTCTCTGCGATGCTGCGAAGGAGGCGAGTGTTTCGACGATGATTCTCGCATCGTCCAGCGGAACGATCGCTGTAAGCGAAGAGGAGACTGTGGCGGACGAGACGTTTCCACAGCCAGTCCACATTCTTTCGCGGTGGTCCTATTACGCGTCGAAATATTATCAGGAACGAACTGCCCTCGAGGCATTTAAGGGCGAGCGGCTCGTAATTTTGAATCCGTCCTTGCTGCTTGGCCCTGACGATGAGCGGCTGAGTTCGACGAAGCCCGTTCTCGACTTTCTGGGTCGTAGAGTGCCGTACTGCCCTGGCGGTGGCTTGAATTTCGTCGACGTACGCGATGTAGCTTCAGCGTTTTTAATAGCGCTAGAGAGAGGGCGCGATAGAGAGAGATACCTGCTCGGTGCGGCTAATATGACTTTCGAAGAGTTTTTCAGTAGGCTCGAACGCCTGAGCGGCGTTGCGGCTCCCAAAATACGCGTTCCTAAGAGACTCGCGACAACCGCGTCATCGATCGTCGACTCGGTATTTAAGAATTGGGGGAAAGCTTCGCCAATCATCCCGAATGAGGTCGAGCAAGCCGAGCACTTCTGGTATTTTGACTCTTCGAAGGCGATCGATGAGTTAGCTTTTACACCGCGAGATCCGCAGGAAACGCTGCAGGACACCATTCGCTATCTCAGGACAAATTTCCTCGGCGACGGCGCCTTTAGCTAGAGAGCGCTTTATCTACTTAATTTTCTTCAGGCTCCCTTGGCCGCTGATCTGACGGCTTCCTGCCAACTGCTCTGCTTTCCCGAACGCTCGCAGGAAGTTCTCACCGAGGACCTTTCGCACCTCAGACTCGGTATAGCCGCGTCGGAGCATCTCATAGGTTACGAGCACAAGATCCTCTGCGCCGTTCATCCCGGCGGGCAGATAAGGGATGCCATCGTAATCCGAGCCAAGACCCACAATGTCGATTCCGGCGACCCTTTTCATATGATCGATGTGATCGACTATTCGAGTGTAGTCGGGAATGTATATCGGATTTTCTGCAAGAAGTTTACGCTCGGCATCGTTAAACCCCTGCGGGTCGTTTGCGTAACGCTTCTGCATCTCCTCAATCTGCGGGCGAAGGCGCCGTGAACGCTCGGCGGACTCTCTCGCTGACCGTTCATCGAGAAAGGTCGGGTAGAAATTGACCATTATCACGCCGCCATTCTGTGCTACGCGTTTTAAGACCTCGTCCGGCACATTGCGCGTGTGGTTGTGCACGCCACGCGCCGATGAATGCGAGGCAATGATCGGGGCGGTGGAGACATCGAGGACGTCATTCATTGTATCCACGGATACGTGTGAGATATCCACAAGCATGCCGAGGCGATTCATCTCGCGCACCACCTCGCGCCCAAACTCGTTGAGGCCGCCGTGCTTAGGCTCGGTCACGTGCGAGTCCGCCCAGTCGTGCGTGACATTGTGCGTTAACGTCATATATCGGATGCCGAGACGGTAGAAGTTGCGCAATGCGTAAAGGGAATTTTCGATTGCATAGCCGCCCTCGAGTCCCATTAAGACACATATTTTGCCCGACTTCTTTGCACGACGAATCTCTGCCGCGGTCGAGCACATCATTAACTGAGAGGAGTGTTTCTCGGCTTCGCGGTAGGTCGCGTCGATGAGGTCCATCGCCCGGCGCATCGCATCGTGAGTTTGCATTCGATTGCCGCCCACGTATATAGAAAAAAATTCTCCTGTTATCCCGCTCGCTTTTAGTCTTGCCAGATCCGTATGAAAAGGGTCACCGTCGCGATGGTACTTACCAACGGAATTCGTAGCAAGATCGAAATCCTCGTCCACCATCGGGGAGGGCACGTCGTTATGACCGTCGACAATCACCGCTTTCCGATGAATCTTTATCGCCCGCGCCCACATTACCGGGTCCGCCCCGGTGGGCATTGTCTGCGAGGTTGACAGAATGGGAAGCAGAAGAAGGGCAAAGAGTACGGGAATAATTTTCATAAGATGAGCCTCATCGAAAACTAGTGTAGCGGTTTAATGCGAAAAAAGAAGCGATCTTGTTGGCCACTGAACAACCAGCTAACAATTTTTCACGGCAGCTTCGCCGGCTTTGGCATGCCTTCAATTACATTCCCCACTATAGACGGAATAATATCGCCGATATTTGCGTGATTCTCGGTAAAGACAGCGATCACGAACTTCCTGCCGTCAGGGAATTCAAAATATGCCGCGTCATGCCGAGTCTTGCTCGTCCATCCCGCCTTTGACCAGAGCTTGACGTCCTTCAGCTTTTTGTCGATCAACGCCTTGCCTGAAAAGCCGTGGGCCTGGCTGTCCGGATCCTTGCTCGGCGCGAACGGATCACGCTTCATCATCTGCATCATCTCAGCGGTGTAGCTTTGACGCGCTATTCGATTCGACACGATCTCTGCTAAAAGCCTCGCGGTCGCGTCCGTCGTGAGCATATTGCGGTTTTCGCCCCGGTAGTTGCGCGACTGCTGCTCGATACCGTACGCGTCCTCGCAAAAGGTTTTTTGATTTACATTGATGTTTTGATATCCCATCGATGTGAAGAAGCGATTCACTCGATTCCGTTTGTACTGCCACGCTTCGAACTGAGATGTCGGCAGTTCTGCACCGCTACTAGTATCCGTCAGAACGTCGAGCACATATTGCGTTGCCTCGTTGGACGAGTCGACGATCATATCGCGAAGGCCTCGCTTCAGCTCCGGCGAGGGCACAACCTTTCCGTCCTCGATCTGCCGCGCAAGGGCTGCCATGAAGAACATTTTAACGACGCTTGCGGGATAGATGCGCTCGTTTCCGCGAACTTCAGCCGATTTCCAGACGTTGACGTCGCGAATGTCGATCAGGGTCGCCGCGATCTGGTCTGCTTTTACGCCCTTGGCCTCGAAGCGAGTCAGCACATCTGCGATCGCCTTATTTAACACGCGTTGGAGCTCGTCGCTCGGCGTCATCGTCGGCGCACGGTATGACGCAGGTCTGATTATTTCGATTTTGTTGCGATCGTCTTGCGAGGATACCGAGACGCTTGTAATGAAGACGAAAAAGACGGACAAGAAGGCTCTAATGTTCATATAGTGTTTGAGACGAAATTCGGCCTTTACGAGTAGACTCTTTCAGAGTATAACCGAAGTATTTCCGCAGTTCCGAGGCACGATGGCAGAAGAAAAATTGGTGCGTGCGATTGGCCGAGCAGATCTAACGTCAATCGTTATAAATACAGTGATTGGTGCAGGAATCTTCGGCCTGCCGTCAAAGGTATTTGGTCAAATTGGTTCCTTCTCGCTCCTCGCGCTTGTGGTCTGTGCACTGATCGTTGCTCTCATCGTTCTTTGCTATGCCGAGGTTGCGAGTCGCTTTACCGCGACCGGCGGTCCGTACCTGTATGCCAAGGAGGCGTTTGGTAGTGCGGTCGGATTCGAGGTCGGCTGGTTGTATTGGATCGTCCGGGTTACGACGTTTGCGGCAAACTGCAACCTGCTCGTCACCTATCTGGGCTTCTTCGTAACTGATGCCGACAAGGGTTGGCTCCGAATCCTTTTCATTTGCGCGATCCTCGGGGTCATAACGGCCGTGAACCTGATGGGTGTGCGCGAGTCAACGACGCTGACAAATGTATTCACGGTCGGAAAGCTCGTTCCGCTGCTGATATTTTCGCTCGTTGGGATTTTTTTCATTAATCCCGTCAATTTTGATTTCAGCGTCGTGCCGGAGTATTCATCTTTCTCGTCCGCTGTACTCTTATTGATCTATGCTTTTGTCGGCTTCGAAGCGGCTGTCGTCCTCACGGGAGAGATAAAGGAACCGCATCGAACGATTCCGTTCGGCCTTATTACTGCCCTGACCATAGTTGCCGCGTTTTACATCCTGATCCAGTCGGTTTCGATTGGTGTCCTGCCCGGCCTCGCCGAATCTCAGCGGCCCATCGCTGATGCCGCAGCGGTTTTTATGGGACCCGTGGGAGCGGCATTCATCACCGCCGGCGCCCTGGTATCCATATTCGGGAATCTGAATGTCGGCGTGTTGAGCTCGACTCGGATGTTGTTTGCGATGAGCGAGCAGCGTGATCTTCCGGGCATTTTCGAGAGAGTGCATCCGCGCTTCAGAACGCCGTATGTATCTATTCTCATTACCTCGGCCGTAATGTTAGTCCTCACCATACAGTCCTCGTTCCTGACGGCGGTCGCGATTGCGACGATTACTCGACTGATCGTTTATGCCACGACTTGCCTCGCGCTGCCCGTGCTGCGGCGACGATCTGGTGTGCCCACAGCACCGTTTTCATTGCCGCTAGGCATATTGGCGTCGATCCTTTCTACGGCTCTCATAATTTGGCTGCTGACTAATATCGACTTCGGCAAGGAAGGGGTACCCATCCTCATCGCGGCGATCCTGGGATTTATCATTTTCCTCGTGAACCGCACTCTGGCAGGCCGCAGAGCGTGAACTTGACGGTAGATCCGCGAAGTAGACGAGGTGTCTCATTAATAGTGCAACGGGCAAATAACCGTCGCCATCCAACGGGCGGATGTGAATCCAAATCATATAAGGGGAGAGAATCAAATGAAAAAGATAGCAGTATTTGTGATGTTGGCCGCCTTGACGTTTTTCTGGCTGCCTGCTGAAAGCACAGCTTCAGCACAGAAGGGAAAGAATAAAGCTGGCGGAATGTGGGGCCATAGCCAAGATTACCGCGGCAGACACAAGGGAACATGGCGTAAGAAAGATTCCCACGGTTACCGAAATTACGGTCAGTACCGCAGGACGCAGGTCGGCAATCGACGAACTGTCGGCACCCGGCGCTATCGAATGGTTAACCGATCGTTCTGGGAAGACGGCATCCGACGTAGTCGTCTCGTACGGGTGTATTACTAAAACACCGAGAACTAGAACGAATGAAGCGCGATCCATCTCCCGGGTCGCGCTTTTCTGCGCCCGCGTACCTTCTGAAGCAAGTTTCCAAGCAGTCGGCGGCGAGATGCCCAGCTTTACAGTCTGCGAATGATGATTCTCAGTCCCGCGAAGGGCAAAAATCCTCTGGCAGTTAACGATACGCACAATGTAAATGCGTTATTGTAAAATGCAGATCGGGCTGCTTTCTACGGCCTCGTGGACAATTTAGAAAAGAAGGCGGCCGCTACCGGCCGCCTTCTTTTGTTACGTTAGCCGTCGGCGCCGTGGCATTTTTTGAACTTCTTGCTCGAGCCGCAGTAGCACGGTTCGTTTGGTTTCATTTTTGGAGTGTCGCGTACGTAGGGCGTGTGACGCGCGGCCTCGGCACCGGCGGATTCGGCTCCGGCCATCGCGCCTGTGAATGCCATCCCAGCGGCCTGACGACGCGCACGCTGCATCTCTAAACGGTGGAGTCGCTCCTGCTCGGCCTGTTCGTCGCGATCGACGATTTCGAGGTGGAAGAGCGACCGCGTGGTCTGCGTATCGATCCGATCGAGCATGTCCTGAAACATATCGAAAGACTGCTTCTTATACTCGACCAACGGATCTTTTTGCCCATAACCCACGAGGCCGATTCCTTGTTTTACGTGGTCGATCGAAAGGAGGTGGTCCTTCCACTGACTGTCGATGATGTTGAGCATTATGTAACGCTCATATGCGCGTAGGGATTCGCCGCCGGCCTTCTTTTCTTTCTCCGCGTAAATCGCGGAAGCCTTCTGCCACACCGCGTCCTCGATCTGCTCGGACGACATCGTCTTGAAGTCAACTCCGGCGTCTCGCGCAGGATCTACCGAGTAAATGCTCTCAATTTCCGCCGCGTAGGTGTTTACGTCCCAAGTGTCGGCGCTGACATCCGGTCGCAGCATGCTGCCGGTCAAATCGTGCAATAAATCGCGTGCGACTCCTTGCTCCCCGAGAAGATATTCGCGATGCTCCGGCTCGAACATTAACTGGCGGCGCAGGCCGTAGATGGTTTCGCGTTGCCGATTCATAACATCATCGTATTTGAGGACGTGCTTACGAGTCTCGAAGTTGCGCGCCTCTACAGCCTTCTGTGCGCGCTCGATCTGTTTGGAAACAGTTTTCGACTCGATGGCAACGCCCTTTTCCATTCCGAGCCATTCCATCATCGAGCGGACCTTATCGCCCGCGAAGATGCGCATCAGGTCGTCCTCAAGCGACAGAACAAACCGCGAAGAACCAGGATCGCCTTGCCGTCCTGCACGGCCACGGAGCTGATTGTCGATACGCCGCGACTCGTGTCGCTCAGTTCCCAAGATGTGAAGACCACCCGCAGCCACGACCTCTTTATGCTCCTCAGCAACAACGCGTTTTGCCTTTATAAGCTCGGCCTCGAACTGCTCCTCAGTCGCCTCGTCCGGATTGATTTCCATCCGTTTGAGGTAATCACGGGCGAGAGAGTCGGGATTGCCGCCGAGCAGGATGTCGGTGCCGCGACCGGCCATGTTTGTCGCGATCGTAACTCCGCCCTTCCGGCCGGCTTGCGCGATGATCTCGGCCTCCTGTTCGTGATATTTTGCGTTGAGTACCTTGTGCGGAACGCCAATCTTCTTGAGCTTTTCGGCGACGAGCTCGGAGTTTTCAACTGAGACGGTTCCGACTAGAACAGGCTGCCCATTTTCATGCAGCTCTTTTATCTCCTCTACGGTCGCGTCCCATTTCTCCTCAAGCGTGCGATAGATCATGTCGGACGAATCGACTCGGACCATCGGCATATTTGTAGGAATCTGCACCACGTCGAGCTGATAAACCGTCAGAAACTCCTCCGCCTCGGTCTCGGCCGTACCGGTCATGCCCCCGAGTTTCTCGTACATTCGGAAATAATTCTGCAGCGTGATCGTCGCGAGCGTCTGGTTCTCGCGTTCGATCTTTACACCTTCTTTTGCTTCCACCGCTTGGTGAAGGCCATCCGACCAGCGGCGGCCCTCCATCAAGCGGCCCGTGAAATCGTCGACGATGATCACCTCGCCATTCTGGACGACGTAATGGTGGTCGGCCCGGTACAGCGTGTGAGCCTTGAGGGCCTGCTCGACGCAATGGAGCATGTCCATATTCAACGGATCGTAGAGATTGTCGACGCCGAGAAGCCGTTCCGCTTTTGAGACTCCCTCTTCAGTCAGTACGGACGAATGATTTTTCTCATCCAGCAGGTAGTCGCCTGTCGTAACCTTTGTCTCCTCGTCCTTATGACCCTTTTCAAACTGCGGGATGATCTGATTCGCCGTGTAGTATTTGTCGGTCGCTTCGTCCGAAGCGCCTGATATGATCAGCGGCGTCCGCGCTTCGTCGATGAGGATAGAGTCAACCTCGTCGATAATCGCGAAGTAATGGTCGGGCTGGACCAGCGACTCAACATCGAACTTCATGTTGTCGCGGAGATAGTCGAAACCGAACTCGTTATTTGTTCCGTATGTAATCGAGCAGGCATAGGCGTCCTTTCGCTCGACGTCGTCCATATCGTTCTGGATGCAGCCCACCGTGAGGCCGAGGAATGTGTGAATCTTGCCCATCCACTCCGCGTCGCGAAGCGCTAGGTAGTCGTTAACAGTTACGACGTGGACTCCGCGGCCGGTGAGGCCGTTGAGATAGGAGGGAAGCGTGGCGACCAGCGTTTTGCCTTCGCCTGTGCGCATCTCAGCGATACGACCCTGATGAAGTGCGACGCCGCCGACCATCTGCACGTCAAAGTGCCGCATTCCGGTTACCCGACGTGAGCCCTCGCGAACGGTAGCGAACGCCTCGGGAAGAATCTGATTCAGGATCTCCTGCTCGGCTTTTCGCCTCTCGTCTTTCTCGGTAATCCCTTCGAGATGATCGGCAATGATCTTCTTGAACTTCGGCGTCTGTGCCTGTAGGTCCGCGTCCGAGAGCTCTTTTATCTCCGGCTCCCACGCATTTATCTTCTCCACGGTCGCCTTGACATTCTTCAAAAAGACGCCGCTCGACGAACCAAAAATCTTCTTTACAAATTTATCCGCAAAACTGTTGACTGGCATGTATGTCCTCAAGAGGTCATGCATCAGGTCGTGTCCGTTTACGCACAGGAGTGCAAAACGAGCTACGCGCGGCAATGGCGAGTAGACACTACCTGACGCTCAAAAGCGATAATGGCGAGGAGTTATAGAAGGATCCGTTCGCCGCTACTTTGCGTCAGAGGTAAATCGGGAGTCCAGACCGGCGCGGGCAAAATTGGTTTGAGAAATAAGACGTTCGATAGGTTGGAAAAATTCCGGGTGGTGTGTCGTTAATAGCGGCTTGCCCTCGTTTGATAAGGAATCCGAGGACGGCAGCATTGCCGCGAAGGCCGAGGGTTCGAATTGCGAGAGAAAAGTAGTGAAGCCTTTCTCGACGACACTTGCGGCCGCATTATCGGACAGTTCAAAACGCAGTGGGACATCCGGTTTTGTATCAAGATCATCCTTGATCTCGATCTCGTCGCGAACGTCAAACTGCTTCGACATCGCAGCCTGCGCGAGCACCAGCGGCGTTGCACCAGCGAGGACGAGTCCGAAGTACACGCCAAGCGTGGCGAGCACGAGGATAGTGTTCTGGTTTCTGCGCTGAATCACGGGAAAGTTATCGTCTTGCCGTCGGTTCGCTCGGTTGAGCACCGACTAGCTGGCCCTCTTTTTGCTTGATCTTGTTCGCCTCAGACTCTTTCGCTTTCTTGACATTGCGGTTGATCATCTCTTGGGCGACGGCTTTCGGCAATTCGAAATTTACCGTGACGAGTTTGCCGTCCGACGAAACTCCGGCGGCTCTCAGTAGGACAAGTTCATCGTCGCCGATCTTCACTACGCCTAGTTCATTACCCGCGCGAGCAGCGTTGAGTGCGCCGCCTAGTTTCGAAGAAAGCGTTGCAGCCCGCTCAGGCGTAACCTCTTCCGCAAAGATTTTGACGAGGAGCTTCTGATCATCCTGCGAGAACTCGAATCTGATCTTTTTGATGCCCTCAAGACTAAGGTAACCGAGCCATCCACTATCTCCGATAGCGGCGATAGCCTTCGTTACCGTATCGATCATCTTCGGATCGCCTTCGCCGGTTAGCACGCGAGATTTTTTCTGTTTAGTCTTTTTATCAACGCTCGTGTCCATCTTGCCGTCCGGTGTAAGTTCGGCAACGGCAATTACCTTGAAGGATGCCGCAAGGTCGATTTCCCGCTTGTCGACTTGAGCAGCGACTTCCTTACCGTAAACAGTCAGTGCCTCACGATTTATCGTGACCTTTGTGATCGGCTCCAGCGGATCGACCTTCGGTTCATCCATTTTTGCGGTCGGCTCATCGGCGTTCGGCGTGGGATCTGACTTCACACCGCCGAACTTAGGCCCCTTGCGGCGACTGATCGGCGGATTGGACGAAGTCGTCGGGTTGTCGAAACCCGTCGGAAGATCACCATTCACTACATTGTTGTTTCGCTTCGGCGGCTTGGCAGGCGTATCCAGGATGCTGTTTCCGCTGGTATACGGCTGCGTGATCGTTACATTGGCGGGAATGCCCGGAGCGAGGTATCCGGGTTCGAGCGGTGCGTTCGCAGCCGCCACCTTCGCCGCCCACTCCTGCGGATTTGCGATAGCAAAATAGCCCTCGGGATAGTCAAGCTTTGCGTTCTCAGGTGCTACCTCGACGAAAGTGACTTCAGCGTCGCCGAGATCGGTCCGATCATATTCTGCATCGATGTACTCCCGCTCGGTGCCCCACAGGACCGCTCCAAGATAGACGGTGTCTAGAACCTGACAGACGCTGCCAACCAACGGCGAATCGCAGCCTTTCATCGTCAAAAGGGAGGTCTGTGCAAAAACCAGGAGCGCGAGTAAATTTGCGACAGCCGACGCAGCCAGGATTTTGTAAAGCCTCGGCGACAACTGCCAGCTCCGGATTTCGTAATTGGCCAGGAAATCGCCTTCCCCCACGGGCTCGACGGTCGGCCTTTCTTCGTATAATGAATGCTCGAACATAATAAAGCCTAAGAAAACTGCTCACTTAGACGCGCCCAGCCGCGACATTGGTTGCGGCCAAACCCTCATTTTAACACTTGTATCACGGCATTGAAAGATTAGACTTCCGCCTCGCATCTATCTAAGATTGCACACATGCCGCGTTCCCCTAATAAGAATCGCTCGAATCGCCGCGACAAACGTCCCGCGCGTCCAAACCGCCACCGGGATGAACGAGATGGAGAACGATTTATTGCACTCGAAAGTTCGCCTCCGCCTCAAACTCCTGGGCAAATTAAGGCCGTCGAAACACTTCTGTCGGGCATCGGGGTGCCACCGGTAGAACCGTTTAAGCCTGACGCTTTTCAGCTAGAGGCACTCGCCGCGATTGAGCATCAGGACGTGCTGGTAACTGCGCCGACTGGCAGCGGAAAGACTTGGATCGCCCGGGAAGAGATTCGGCGTGTCCTAGCCGCCGGTCAGCGAGCATGGTATACGACGCCGCTCAAGGCCCTTACAAACTCAAAGTACGCCGAGTTTTCGACTGCGTTCGGAGCAGACAACGTCGGTATCCTTACCGGCGACCGTAAGGAAAATGCAGTTGCCCCGCTGATCGTGGGCACAACCGAGATCTACCGTAACCAGCTTTTCGATGCCCTACGTGAAGGCTTCGATGTGAAAACCGATTTCGTGATTTTCGACGAGGCCCATTATCTCGCGGACGATGAGCGCGGTCACGTGTGGGACGAGTCGATCATCCTCTCGCCGCCCCGGATTCGGCTGCTGCTCCTCTCCGCAACAATTGGCAAGGCCGAGGAATTTGCGAGCTGGATGGGAAACGTCCGCGGTGTTGAGGTTCGGGTAATCAAAGCGGGGAAACGGCCGGTCGAGCTTCGGGCCGCATTTCTTTCGCGCGATCTTCAGCTCATTCCGCTTCTCGACGAGAACAAACAATTCAATCGCGCGGTTGATGCTGCGGCAAATCCGAAAACACGAGATCAGGGATACCTACGGCGGCGGCGCTGATCTCGCGTGGATTCGCTGAGACGCTCCGGGTTTATTTGATCTTCGAACCAAAGAACTCAAGGTCGGCTTGTGCAACCGTTACATCGAGCACCACGTCAGATCCGCGAAGTGCTATCGTCGCGCCCTGTATCACACGGCCATAGACCTGCTGATCGGGACGTTTAGAGTTCGAAAGAATTCCGCCACCCATCATCTGAAGACCTTGCAACATGTCCGAGAGATTTTTTGCCTGTTCGGGCCTATGAGTACGGACCATCGCTCCGAAGACCGCTCCGGCGCTAGTCATATCCATTCCGCCCGATGCAAGCCTGATCGCTGCGACGTTCTTGCCGATCTCGTCCATCGCAAGCGGAATTAAGTTGCCGATTCCGGTAGGTGGCTGGAGGACAAAAGCGAGGATAGAAGTCGAACGCTCGTTCATTAGCACCGATATCTCCGGTGCCAACATCGACCTTTTTTCTAAAGTCTGCCTGACACGATTCAGTGAGCCGATCACGAGAGTGTTTCGATCGGTCGAGACCACAGCAACCTCACTCATCATTTTGTCAAAAGCCCGCTCGAGCATCGACTCAACTTTGGGGGTCGCCGACTGCGGCCTGGCCTTTTTCATTGCGCCTTTCAGCGAGAAAACATAGGCCGTCTGCTCGCCGATCTTTACCTCGCGATAGCTGCTGCCTGCAGCAAGTTTTCCCATCGCAACGAGAGCGCCGGTATTGATCTCACCGCGGGCGATCGCGACAAAGTCGATGTCGAGATTCTTGCCAGCAGTTGGCGTCAGCGTGGCACCCACAGCAACATTCTCGAATTTTCGCAGATCGATGCCCGTCTTCGAGGTAATCTCCTCAACATGTCCAACGATTTTGCTCAGCATCGGCTGATTCGCGGCGAGTACCTTCGGCAGCGCGTCGCTAAAGAAGCGTTTTGTATCAAACTCGATTACAGCGTCCGATGCAGGCAGCATAGCGACTAGAGCGCTCGCCGGTGGACTAGCGCCTTGTGTCGCGTACGCAGCGGCGGCGAGCGGGACGATATTCAAAGAAAGAGCGATGAGAAACAAAAGGGCGAGAAATCGTGATTTCATAAAAACATCCTCAAATATAGAGTGCGGCGAGAAGTCTAACGCTTATAGATGCTTCAAAGTTCTCGCTTAGTTGCCGGAATTGGTAGGTTGTTTGATCACCTCGAAATCGAACCTCAGCTCTTTGCCCCTGATCATGTAACTCAGATACTGTTCCCAGAATTTACGCAGAAACCGCATTGACGGCATTTTCTGATCGAGATTGACCAAAAACTCGATTCCAAGCGCGCGCCAGAGCGAGAGGAGCGAAACGTAAACCCTGACTGGCTTGAGCCTTACGTCTGTATAAAAGTCGAATACCTCGCGACCCTCGATGAAGGTGTTGAAGGTGTACGAATTAATGTGATTCCGATGCGTCGGATCGTTCGCCCAGTCCGGATTTGTGTAGTGCGGCGTCAGCAACTTGATGTGCCCGCCATCGCGGGCTATGCGATAAAGCTCGGTCACAAAGGCCATCACATCGGGCACATGCTCGATCACGTGATTGGAGACAATCAGATCAAATTCATCATCTGGAAAAGGGTAGGGAATCGAGCCAAGATCGTGAATTACATCCGCATCTGTGCGCGAATTGTTGTCGAGACCGATTGCGCCCTCGTGCTTATTTGTTCCGCACCCGACGTCTAGGATCTTCATCGCGACCATTGTATATCAGAGCCCTCACGAAGGCTTTCGTACTTCGTTGAGATAAAAATGCCAGAGCAAGCGTGCGGCGATCGATCGGTACGGCGTCCACTTTTCAGCGAGCGCGATAAATTCGTCAGAGCTCGGTCGCCTTTCGAGTCCATTAAGTCGTCGATAGGCTTCGTGTAAGGCGATATCGCCACGCGGCATCACATCGGGGCGGAGCAGTGCCATCAGCAGGTAAATATCGCTCGTCCATTCGCCCACGCCTTTTAGCTTGATCAACTCGGCCTTTGCTTCGGCGTCGGGTAGTAGTTCAATCGCATTGAGGTCGATGTGTTTAGCGATGATCGACTCAGAAAGGTGCCTCGCATAGGCTGTCTTCTGCCGGCTGAAGCCGACCGCTCTGAGCTCGGCGTCATCGAGTTTGAGCATATTTTCGGGACTGACTTCACCGACTCTGGCTGTGAGTTTGTTGAAACACGCCTTGGCAGAAGCCAAAGAAACCTGCTGCTCGAGGATCATCTCCAACAGCGTCGCAAAACCCTGCGGGCGATCCCAGAGCGGCGGCGTCCCGTACCGATTGAGAATGCCGTCGAACACGTGGTCCCGCTCAGCAAGGTTTTTTGCGTAGATCGTGAGAGTTCGTCGTGTGAGGGGTTTCATCACCAGATCGACGGCACGCCCGACTCGTCAAACTCAATTGATTCGCCATTCGGAAGGATGTGAACGATTGTCGCGACGCCTTTCGCGCGCAACATGGGCGCGAGCATGCCGACGCGATGACAGTTGGCACGTGGAATTTTGTGATCCGACAGCGGCTTCGACTCCGAACACATCATCGCCGTTCGATGCCCGGAAGCAATCTCAATGATTCGATTCAAACCCCATTCCAAATCTTCGGGCGACGGCTTATTCTTGCCGCCTGTCTCGGGAATATGCTCGTAGCCAATGCCGTTCTCGTTAAGCAGTTCAGCGAGCACTAGGCCATTAAACTGCGGCCAACGCGACCTGGCGAACGCCCGGACGTCGCAGACGAACTCGATCTGATGTGCCTGCAGCAGTTCAAGAAAATACGCAAACGGATGACGTCCGTGACCGATGGAGCAAATGGTGAGTTTTGTTGAACCGGCGGCCATACGAAGAGATCAGTATGACCGCCGGTCAAGGGTGGTTCAAGGCTCTGGCGTGAAATCAAGATCCGCCAACTCGTCCAGCAGCGTTATGAACTGCGGTGCGTAGCTGAAACGCTTGGAAGTCACGGTTGCGACATATGTTTCACCTACCGGAACGTCATCTAGACGATAATAGCCGAATGAACTGGTGACTGCCTGACGCGAAACGCCTGCCGAATCCGTCAGCGTTACCAGCGCATTTCGCAATCCGCGGCCGTCTGCTACCATCACGCGTCCCGAAACCGAGACATTGGCGGCCGTCGGAGGAGCTAACGCCGGAATCTGCCACATCCCGCGTCCGTGCGTAGCGATCCTGATCAGATTACCGGATGTTTTTGCCAGATCAAAGACGGCAACCCGCGGCAAACCTGTGCCGAACGGTATCCAATTCGCGCCGCCGTCGCCCGAAGTATAAACGCCGATGTCCGTTCCGGCATAAAGACGGGTTGAGTCAATCGGGTCAACAATAAAGCCATTGACCGGAACTGCCGGCAAACCTGTCGAAGATGCCGTCCACGTCGGCGGCGCGGCGTTCAAGTTCGTCGTCTTATAAACATTCGCCGCCAAGCCGAATCCGTTCAATGTTACATACGCCGTATTAACATTATTCGGGTCAATCACCGTGCGGGCAACAAAATTATTCGGAATGACATTAGTCGGGTCCAAATCTATCAAAGCTGCCGAGCCGGTAGTTGGTTCCAAACAGTCCGCCCGGGGTAGTTCCTCTGGAAGCTAGTCCGACAATTCGAACATTATCATTTTGCGGCGAAATACCGATGGCACTAATCGGAGTAGTGCCGAAACTTTGACTGACCGCCGTGTGCAGCACACCTAAGTTGTCGGAACGATACAAAGTGTCCGCACCGTAATAGATAGTGTTCGGATTTCCGGGACCTTGTTCGAGCGGCGCGTAGAAGAGAACTGAGCCGCCGCAGGGAATACCGTTACCGGCAACGCCATTACAACCGCGGAATGTCCAGAGACCGTCCATCGCCGTCGCCGGACCCGGAACATATCCGTAACCTTTCAAAGTGGGAGCGTTAAAATATGTGTGATACATATTGACGGCTACGTTATTCAAAGAACTTTGGTCAATCACCGCATAACCGCCGTCGCCAAAATCGGCGCGAAACCAGGTTGCGGAAGGCTGATAAAAGTTCGTGCCGTTATCCTGTGTTCCGCCGATAGTAAAATTCGGGTCAATCGGATGAACGGCAAGTCCCATAAATTGCGTGGCGGTGAACTGCGTGTTGTTCAAACTCGTCCAGACAATAGGCGTTGCATTTACGTCGTTTGTTTTATAAATGCCGCCGTCTGAGCCGAAATAAGCAACCCGCGGAAGGGAAGGCGCAATCGCAATCGCGTGCGAATCAACGTGCAATCCGGCGGTAAAACTTACGCCGTCGCCCGTAAATGTCGCGCCGCTGTTGGTCGAACGCCCGAAAACCAGATTGGGCGAGCCGCCGAGATAAACATTCGCCGCATTGGTCGGGTCAACAGCAACGGCGATGTCATAGAAACATTGAAACGAACAAAAATCGTTATCAATCTGCTGGGTCCAAGTCGTGCCGCCGTCGGTGTTAATCAAAACTCTGCCGCCGAGATTTCCCGTCGCGGCGTAAATGGTCGGATTAGGTCCTGCTGTGTGCTGAATCGCAAATTCGGCTGTTAATTCGCTTATTGAAGTACCTGTAAACGTTACCGTTCGCACAAAAGTAGGAGAGGGAGCAAGAGCATCGGTCGATACGTAAATGCCGCCGCCGTTCGCAATCAGATTGCAAACTAACAGATTCGCATTAAGCGGGTCAATCGCCATATCGCGGATACTGAAATCGCCGCCGCTTTGAAGACCGGTTAATTTAGTAAAAGTCGGGTCAGCCGAAGTTGCATCAGTTGAACGATAGATGCCGCGACTCGGCAAAACATTATTTTGGACACTGCCGATTCCGCCGATGCCGGAAGTCGTAGCGACAAAAATCGTCGCCGGGTTGGTCGGGTGAACGACAATGTTGCCGATGGCGCGTCCGGTGAAAATATCCGCGTCTGCCGCGTCATCGTTCAACGGTCCGGTTAAGTTTGCGGTTGTCGAAGCATTATCAATGCGATAAACTCCGACACCGAAAAAGCTGTCGCCCGAAAAATTCGGCTCGCCCGTCCCGACATAAATCGTATCGGGTTGCGAAGGCGCAATAGCAATCGCGCCGATTGCCAAACTCAGCGCAGTCTCCGTCAATCGCGTCCAAGTCGTGCCGCCGTCAAGCGAACGATAAAGTCCGCCCATCGCTGTGCCGACATAAACGATGTTCGGATTTGTCGGATGCACGGCAATGGCAATCGTGCGTCCGCTCGCCGGTGTCGTCGGAGGTGTTTCGACCTGCGCGTTCGGAATCGGATTCGGACCGATTTCTACCCAAGCCGCTTGCGGCACGAGAGAGTTTGCCAACTCTTCCTGCTGTCTTTCCATCTGTCCAATCGCATCCACGCGGAGCTGCGGATCAACAGGTCTGTCCTTATCAAGGCCGCGATACAATGCGATGTTTTCGGAACGACGCATCATAAATTCTTGCTTATCAACCTTATGTAGGGCGAAATCAGGTATATCCGGCTCGCCGCCGCCAAATATTTGTTCCTTGATACTCGCCGCTACCGCGGGGTTTAAATATAAACCAAAGACGATGCCGCCCAAGAATAAAGCCAACACTCCGAAAACAACTAGTTTTTTCATATTTCTCCTAACACAGGTCTAAGATACCGATTTCTTTACGTCAATAAATTTAACGGCTGTCGCGCACGAATTACCCAAGTATTGCTGACGCGAATAATTTATTAGGCGCGTTCCCAGGAATTAATTCCTATAGCGTTTGCCGTGGATCGCATGCGATTTCGATGACAGTATATTTCCTTTTTAATTTTGCGATCTGTCGGCGTTGTCCTTCTAAAATTTCAAGATAGTTCGCCGGTGGATTGCCCCAGCACTCCGTCTTAAAAAAGTGAATCTCGCGGCCTCTTCGGGTAGTCAACCTGCCTCTGCGGCAATGGGCGCCTAATTGGCTTAGTTTACTTCTGACGGTAATACTTGATTTACCATCACGACCAAAAGTCACAACATCATCGAGCCTGATTGTTCGCGGAAGACATGGATAATCGGATGAATCCGAATCAGCGGCGCCGTGAACAGGCTGCGCGAGGATTGCTGCAAATAACAATCCAACGACTACTAATGCGATCACTAGATTCACTCGCAAATACCCTCTCATCGACTGACTTAATGAAAATGTTTTTTTCCCGGCTGGAGAGGATCATACGCCCGAAACTCAATAACGGCAAGGTAGAGTTCATTCCAAACAACTGAACGGCCGTAATAGTCCCACGGCTGCATGAAAAGTCGTCGTTGCGTTTCACCGCGTCTGAGATCCTGGCCGAATCAAAAAGAATACTTATTTATGAAGGTTTCTAATCCCATCCACAGCGGCAGGATCTTCGAGTGCCGATAAATCGCCCAAGTCTTCGTCCAGGTAGGCGGAACGCAGGACACGACGCATTACTTTTGCGTTACGGGTTTTTGGGAGGGCGGAGACGAAATGGATCTTCGATGGGGTGAGCGGTTTTCCCATGTCTTTGGCGACGAGCGAGCGAAGCTCGCCCGCCAATGATGAATGTCGAATGTCGAATGACGAGTCATCCTCGGTTTCGGTTTCGATTCCGATATTCGATATTCGAAATCCCTCATTCAGCACTACGAACGCCACCATGGCCGTTCCTTTTGCTTCGTCTGGGACGCCGATGACGGCGGCTTCGACGACAAGCGGGTGCGAGACGAGAATACTTTCGACTTCGGCGGGACCGACGCGTTTGCCGGCGACCTTGAGGGTGTCGTCGCTGCGGCCGAGAATGAACCAATGAGCGTCCTTATCGCGCATCGCGAAATCCCCGTGCACCCAAATGGCTTTGAAACGGCGCCAATAGGTGTCAAGATAGCGTTCCTTCTCCTGCCAGAATCCGCGAGCCATTCCGATCCACGGCTGTCTGATCACCAATTCACCGACCTTTCCGGATTCAACGGTCCTGCCGTCCTCATCGAGAATATCCACGTCCATTCCAAGGCATGGTGCCGGGAAGGAACAAGGCTTGATCGGCAGGAGCGGATTGCCCATCAAAATGCCGCCCGCGATCTCCGTTCCGCCGGAGTAGTTGATGATCGGAAGTTTCGAGTTGCCGACCTTTTCAAAAAGCCACCACCACGGCGCAGGATTCCACGGCTCGCCGGTCGAGGCGAACATACGTAGCGATGACAGATCGTGACGCTCAAAGGGGGAACCACCTGCGTCAGCGGGTGGCGTTACCTTCATTGGAGAGCGTGGTTCGTTTTCTTGAACGACATTATTGTCAGAGCTCGTGCCACCCGCTGACGCAGGGGGTTCTCCCTCGGCGGCCGCTAACGCTCGTACCAGTGTCGGCGAAATACCGAGGACCTCGACCTTGTGCTTTGCGCAGAATTCCCACATGCGATCGGGCGTCGGGTAGTCGGGCGCGCCGTCGTAGATGCAGATTGTCGCGCCGTTGATGAGCGCTCCGTAGATCAGCCACGGTCCCATCATCCAGCCAATGTCCGTGTACCAGCAGATCCGCGTACCCTTTCCGACATCTGTGCCGAACGCCATGTCCTGCGCCGCCTTGATCGGAAAACTCGCATGCGTGTGTGCGATGCCTTTAGGCTTGCCCGTCGTGCCGGAGGTGTAGAGGATGATGAGGGGATCCTCGGCTGAGGTTTGGGCAGCAATCGGGCCGTCGCAGTTTGAAAAAGAGTAGCGGCCGACGCCCCAGAGAGCGACCTTTTTCCCCAAAAATAGGTCGTTCCGTAGATGCTCGTAACTGCGAACTTCGAGGCGACGTTGCTCTCGAGCCTCGACGTGATCTCCGGAATTGTCGTCACGGATGTAAGAATTCCGCTCTACGACGATCACGCTCTTTATTGTTGGCACGCTTGCGACCGCTCGGGCGGCGACCGAGAGCATGTCGACAGGTTTGCCTCGGCGCGGGGCTCCATCGCAGGTAAAGATTGCTTTCGCTCCGACGGCTTGCATTCGGCTTGCGACAGCATCGATACCATAACCGGAAAAGACCGGTACTGCGATCGCACCTATTCGGTTGATTGCGAGCAGCGATACCGCCGTTTCGGGGATCATGGGCAGATGGATCCCGACCGCATCGCCTTTTTCCATCCCGAGGTCACACAGCTTTTCGGCGCAATTCTCGACCTCTGACATTAGCTCGGCATAGGTGAACGACGTCGATCCGCCATCCTCACCCTCCCAGATTAACGCCGGGTGGTCCCGCATCTCGTCCGTTTGCCACCGGTCCAGACACATTTCGGTGATGTTGAGGCCGCCGCCCTGGCACCATTCCGGAAATTCGATGCCGTCGGTGGTGTCGAGCAGCTTTTCGTACGGCGGGTCGAATTTTATGTCGAGGAATTTTAGAACTTCTTCCGTGAATTTCCCGACATCGCGGATGGAGAACGCATACAGCTCGTCCCACGTGGAGACAGCGACCTGCCGCATGAACTTCGTGAGCTGCGCGCGTTCGATCACCTTGGGTGACGGCGTCCACGCGATGGGCTGATCTTCGAGAAGGTTGGCGTCGTGCATAAGAGACCTGCCCGCGAAATACCCGAAATGACGCGAAAAGTAAGAGTTGGACGGAAGTCGATTTTCTTACATTCGTGCCATTCGTGCAATTCGTGGCAAAATATCCGAAATGTCGATTCAGCTTCCATCGAATTTATTTGAAGGCAAGACGGCTATAGTTACGGGCTCATCGCGGGGCGTGGGACGTGCTACGGCTTTGCGGCTCGCCGAGGGCGGGGCGAATGTCGTGGTCAATTATCTGAGCAACCACGGCGAAGGGGCCGAGACCGTTCGCCAGTGCGAGGAAAAAGGCGCTCGAACGATCTCGATACTTGGCGACGTCTCCGAGTTTGCGGCAGCCAAGGATATTGCAAACAAGACCCTCGAGGAATTCGGCCAGATCGATCTGCTGGTTTGCAACGCGGGCGTGTGGGACGGCGCTCCGATCGAGGATATGAGCGAGGAGCTCTGGAACAAGGTCATAAACACGAACCTGAAGTCCGCGTGGGCTATGACTAAGGCCTGCGTTCCGGCGATGAAGAAGCGCCCGTCGGGCTCGATAGTGATGGTTTCGTCGACATCGGGACAGAGGGGCGAAGCGAACTATTCGAACTATTCAGCCTCGAAGGGCGGCCAGATCTCGTTTACAAAAGCCCTCGCCTCTGAACTCTGCCCCAAAATTCGCGTAAACGCCGTGGCTCCCGGCTGGATCGAGACAGCGATGGTGCGGCCTGCCTTCGATGACAAAGAGTACGAGGCGAGCATCATCAAATCCATTCCTCTTCAGCGAATCGCGACGACGGACGATGTTGCGCTATCGATTTGTTTCCTATTGTCCGACTGGTCGCGTCACATCACCGGCGAGATTCTCAACATTAATGGCGGTGCCGTTCTCTGCGGCTAAGAGAAGATGAGCAAAAAACCTCTCGAAACGGATTGCGTGCATGCGGGCCGGGGCACTGAGGCACCAAGAGGCCGTCCGAGCACGACACCGATCTACACGGCGTCGACATACGAGTTCGATTCGATGGCGGACTCTGACGCGGTTTTTGCCGGCGAGCTCGAGGACTATATTTACGTCCGCCAGGGCAATCCCACTGTCGATGCCCTGCAGGAGGCGATGTGTGTCCTCGAACGGGGCAGCGCTGCTCGCTGTTTTGCTTCGGGAATGGCAGCATTGCACGCTAGCTTCCTCGCCGCCGGGTTAAGGTCCCGCGATACGGTTGTGGCCTCAAAGGACATGTATGGTGCGAGCCTCGCGCTCCTCGATCACGTCTTCGGGCCGTTTGAGGTGAAGCCTTATCTCGCAGACTTCTCTGATCTTGAATCGCTCCGAAATCTCTGTGAAAACGAACGTCCGCGATTTCTTCTCGGCGAGACAATCTCAAACCCGCTGCTAAAGGTCCTCGACATTGGAGAGGTGGCCAACATCGCACATGCCGTGGATGCCAGGTTGATCGTTGACAGCACATTCGCCACGCCGTACCTCGCGCGGCCACTCGAGGACGGGGCGGATTTCGTCGTTCACAGCGCCACCAAGTATCTTGGTGGCCATGGAGATGCGATCGGCGGAGTCGTGGTAGTCCGGGACGCCGCAGATGAGTCGGCATTGACGCGCACAATGAGGCTCGTGGGCGGCATTATGAGCGTCTGGGAAGCGGATAGGATCGCTCGCGGAATTAAGACGTTGGCCCTTCGAATGGAACGACAATGCGCGAATGCGGCCAAGCTTGCTGAGTGGCTCCGCAGCCGCGAAGAGGTGGCAACTGTTCATTATCCCAATCTCGGCGCGATCGTATCCTTAATCCTGGCCGATGACTCTCGCGAAGCCGCTTGGCGGTTCATGGACGCGCTCAAGATGTGCGTACGGGCGACGACTCTCGGCGACGTGCACACATCGGTTTCTCACTCAGCGAGCTCCTCGCATCGCGAGTTTGCGAATGAACGGCGCCGTGAACTCGGAATCGCCGACGGCTTGCTTCGCGTCTCGGTTGGAATAGAGAATATCGACGACATCATCGCGGACGTTGAACAGGCCCTACGATAAACTTTGCGAAGCTCGCCGAATTCCTATAATTTTACTCACGTGAGTCAGGGCAGCGACCTCTATCCGACGGTGATGAAATTTGGCGGGACGTCGGTCGGCGACGTCGCGGCTTTTGGGCGCGTTGTTCATATTGTTGTCAGCCAACTAGAGCGACGCCCAATCGTGGTAGTCTCCGCAATGACGCGGGTAACGGACGCGCTCCTTGCGGCATTCGACACTGCAAAAAGAGGCGATGCAGACGCGGCTTTCGCGTCGCTCATACCGGAGTTCGAGCGCCACGTCGTGGTTGCGGATCATTTTATCGACGGCTCGAAGGTATTTTCCAAGGAGCTTGAGCTTGCACGCGATGAGCTGGCTGATTTGCTGCTTCGTGCAAGCCGACGGTCACTGCCGCTCGCGATGCTCAAAGACGCAATCGTCTCATATGGAGAGCAGCTCTCGTCGCGATTGCTTGCTGAGGTTTTGAAAGCGAAGGGTATCGCGGCGCGCCAGGTGGACTCACGGCGGCTAATAGTGACCGACGACGAATACGGAGCGGCAACGCCCATGATCGACGAGACGAATGAATTCGTTCGACTCGAGCTCGAGCCTTTGATCGGGGCGGGCGAAGTTCCAATTCTCGGAGGCTTCATAGCGGCAAATCGTGCGGGCGAGACGACGACCCTGGGCCGCGGCGGGTCTGATTATTCAGCGGCGATCGTAGCCGCCGCATTGGGCGCGCAAGAATTGCAGATCTGGACCGATGTCACCGGCGTTATGACCTGCGATCCGCGGATCTGCGGCGAGGCCCGGACGATTCCGGTTTTGAGCTACGAAGAAGCGGCCGAGCTCTCGTATTTTGGTGCTAAGGTGCTGCACCCGAAAACGATAAAGCCCGCGGTCGACAGTTCGATTCCCGTTAGGGTTTGCAATACGTTTGAGCCGAACGCCATGGGAACGATGGTTCTCGAAAGCTCACCCGAGTCCGAGAATAGAATCAAATCGATCGCTCACAAAAAGAACATTACGATCCTCAGGATCACCTCGGCGAGGATGCTCGGCAGCTACGGATTTATGAGCGCTCTGTTTCAGGTATTTGAGCGTTTCCGCACGGTCATCGATGTGATCTCGACATCCGAGGTGTCGGTTGCGCTTACACTCGACGACACTGCAGAACTCGATAAGATTGTCACCGAACTGACACGCCTCGGCGATGTCGAGATCGAGCCCGGCTATGCCGTCATCTGCGTCGTCGGCGAAGGCCTCCGTGCATCGACCGGCCTCGCGTCAAAGGTTTTCTCAACGATTGCCGACGTCAACATTGCCCTCGTATCGCACGGAGCGTCCGCTGTTAATCTGACATTTGTCGTGAGAGAAGACGTGGTGCCCGATGTGATCAAAAAGCTTCACAACGAGCTCTTTAGTCAAAGCGTTTAATCGACGAGGAGGTGCAACAATGTCAGAACCCGAAAATAGGCCGATTGTCCGCGAGATTGAGGACGAGCGCAGCGAAATACTCAGCCAGTTAGAAGGGTGGCTTGAAATTCCAATGCTCGTGCTGAGCCTGATGTGGCTTACGCTTTTCATAGTCGAAATGGTGTACGGCCTGAGCGGCTTTCTCGAGACGGCTGGAACCTTAATCTGGATAATCTTCGGCGTGGAGTTTTTGCTGAAATTTCTTTTAGCTCCGGCCAAGCTCGATTTTCTGAGGTCCAATTGGGTCACGCTCTTGGCTCTCGCTCTTCCGGCATTTCGGGTATTTCGTGCGTTTCGCCTTTTGCGGTTTGCGCGCGGCGTGAGGGGCCTCAGGCTGGTGCGGCTCCTAACATCGCTCAATCGCGGGATGAAGGCCCTGGGGGTCAGTTTCAGCCGGCGTGGTTTTGGGTACGTTCTAATTTTGACCATGATAGTGCTTTTCGGCGGGGCGGCCGGAATGTACGGGCTTGAACGCGAGGTCGAGGGCGGTTTCGCAAGCTACGCCGACGCATTGTGGTGGACCGCGATGCTCTTGACCTCGATCGGTGCCGATTATTTTCCTAAAAGCGGCGAGGGCCGTATGCTCTGCCTGATCCTTGCCTTGTACGGATTTGCCGTATTCGGATACATGACCGCGACGCTGGCGACGTTCTTTATCCGCCAGGACAACGATCCGGAACTTAACCGGTCGGATGCTGACGCCGAAATACTGACGGAACTCAAGGACGAGATCGCGGATCTCAGACGGCTGCTGTCGGAACGTCTTACGCATGAATAGCATGGAACTTTTTGAACTGACCAAATCGCTGATGAATATCCCTTCCACCTCTGGAGACGAAAAGGCCGTTGGGGTTTTCTTGCGCGACCATCTCGAATCTTTGGGCTGGAAGGTCGAGCTGCAAAAGGTTTCAGAGAATCAGAACAACGTGATCGCGTATCTGAACGACACGCCTCGTGTCTGGATGTCGACGCATATGGACACGGTGCCGCCGTTTATCGCGCCGACGGAAGATGATGAAAAGATTTACGGTCGCGGCGCCTGCGATGCGAAGGGAATCATCGCTGCACAAATAACCGCGGCTGAGCAGTTGAGGCGAGAGGGAATCGAGGACATCGGGCTGCTGTATACGGTCGAAGAAGAGCGTTCGTCGGAAGGTGCGAAGGCGGCGAATCTTCATCCGCTTGCGGCGAAATGCGAGTTTATGATCAACGGCGAGCCGACGGACAATGATCTCGCGATCGGATCGAAAGGCTCGTTTCGCTTGAAGATCAAGACGACAGGAAAGGCCGCTCATTCTGCGTATCCCGAGCAGGGTGAATCGGCGATTGAGAAGCTCCTCGACATTCTCGAGGAGGTTCGCCACACAAAATTCCCGTCCGACGAATTCTTTGGCGAGACGACCGTCAACATCGGGACTGTCGAGGGCGGCGTTGCCTTAAACGTAATTCCTCCCAAAGCCGAAGCAGGCTTGCTTATTCGGCTAACTGCAAAACGCGAGCCGATCGAAGTAGCGCTCCAGAATCTTCTTCGCGGACGCGGTGAGATTGAGGTCCTCTCATGCAGCGAACCGGTTAAGATGCTGATCGTGGACGGATTTGCGCAGAAGACGGTGAGATTTACGACCGATATTCCGTATCTGACCAACTGGGGCCAGCCGCTGCTGCTCGGCCCGGGCTCGATTCTCGTCGCGCACACTAAGGATGAATTTGTGCTGAAGAAAGATCTGGAGAAAGCTGCTGAGCTCTACGTTTCACTGGTGAAGAGATTACTCATATGAAGATCGCTCTTATCGGTTACGGGGAGATGGGCAAGTTGGTTCATCGTCTTGCTGAAGAAAAGGGACACGAGGTTTTCGTGGTCTCGAAAGATATGGCCGGACTGCAAGGCTGTGACGTCGCGATCGATTTCACTGTTGCGGACGCAGTGCAAAGAAATGTTGAGGCCTGTGGTGCGGCGGGTGTGCCCCTCGTTGAAGGAACGACTGGCTGGAATGACAAGCGCAGCGAGATCGAGCGGATCGTGCGCGACGGCAACGGTGCGATGGTTTACGGGGCGAATTTTTCGATAGGCGTAAATCTTTTCTACAAGATCGGCGAGTTTGCGGCTGAGCTGTTTGCAAAGTTTCCGGAGTACGAGGCTTTCATCGAGGAGCAGCATCATTCCCGCAAAAAAGACGCACCGAGCGGCACGGCTCTAAAGTTAAAAGAAATCGTATCGAGGCACGTTGAGGTTGGCGATGTTGCCTCGACGCGGGCGGGCAATATTCCGGGAACACACCGCATCGGCTTCGACGGTCCGGCCGATCAGATTACTCTCGTGCACACGGCGCGCTCGCGCGATGGCTTTGCCCTGGGAGCGTTGATGGCCGCGGAATGGATCGCAGGGAAGAATGGGGTATTCGAGTTTAGTGAGATAATAGGCGATATTATCAAGGTATGACGGCGAAGATCGATTGGATGACCGGCTGCGCGACGGCCTTGGTGACGCCTTTTCGGAAGGATGGTTCGATCGACGACGATTGTTTTCGCCGATTGGCAGCACGTCAGATCAAGGCTGGCGTCAGGATACTCGTGCCGTGCGGGACGACGGGCGAATCGGTGACGATGGATGAGTCTGAGCGGCTGCTCGTTATACGGATGACGGTCGAGGTCGCCAAAAGATTCAAGGCAAAGGTGGTCGCGGGAACAGGCAGCAACAATACAGCCGCAACGATCGATTTTACGAGGAAAGCGAGGGAAGCCGGAGCTGACGCAGCGCTCATTGTGGCTCCGTTTTATAACAAGCCCACGCAGGAAGGGCTCTACGCTCACTTCGCCGAGATCGCAAAGTCCGTAAAAGGGTTTCCGATAATGCTCTATAACGTGCCTTCGCGGACCGCGTCGAATATCTCGGCGGAAACGACGCTCAAACTCGCCGCAAAATTCGAGAACATTGTTGCGACTAAGGAAGCATCGGGAAACTTTTCGCAGGTGATGGAAATAATGCGGAACCGCCCTAAAAATTTTAAGGTATTCTCGGGTGACGATGCGACAGCAGTGCCTTTCATTTCCCTGGGTGGCGATGGACTCGTTTCGGTCCTGTCGAACGAAATGCCAAAGGAAACGGCAAAACTGATCGAGCATGCGATGAACGGCTCGTTTGCCTGGGCGCGCCGAGCACACTATAGGCTGCTGCCGCTCATGGAAGCGAATTTCATCGAGTCGTCGCCCGCACCGTGTAAATTTGTGATGAGCGAAATGGGCCTGCTCGAGGAAAACCTGCGGCTGCCGCTCGTACCCGTTACGAAAGCGACGCAGGAGAAGTTGCGGCGTATCGTGAAGGAATTGAAAGTGCCGGTATGAACGTACGATTCGGTGTAACCGCTGCATTCTTATTATTGGTTTGCGTTTTGGGCTGCGATTCGCCTCCATGGTCGAGGGTCGTGATAGCCAATTCATCGTCGTCCGAAGTCATAGTCCGTTTTTATACGCCGTACCCGACCATGGCTTCTCCATATCTTTATTCGTCTGCGGAGTGGGCAGAAAAGACGCATTTCTCGTCAGGGACGCCTAGTGACAGGTTTAGAATCAATGAGGACGAACGATGGATCGAGGCTTCTGTTGTTCCAGGAGCCGCCGTGGAGATTGACCGTGCTCGCTATCCAGACATTGAGGAGAACCCTGAAGCGAATTTCCTTATTGATCGTGTAGATATTCGAGGGCCTAATGGTGAATTGTCATGGAAGGGACGTCGAGAGGTATTCAGTATGTTCAAAAGAGAGTGGATAGGCTTTTATCGCTACGTTACGGGGACGTCACCGCTTTACGTTTACTATTATCAATAGATGGCATCGTTGAAGGAAAACATCGAGATGCTAGTGGGCAAATCGGATTTCACTTCCCAGGAGCGTGCCGTCTATGAGGAATTCAAGACTGCGCTCCGAAATGGTGCGATCCGTTCGGCCGAGAAAGATGCCGAGGGAAGCTGGCATGCGAATGCCTGGGTGAAGCAGGGAATTCTGCTCGGATTTCGTATGGGCAAGATGGTCGAGATGTCGAAGCCGACCGAGACTCTTCGATTCTTTGATAAGGATACGTTTCCGCTGCGACCGATGACACTAGACGATGGCGTCCGAATCGTAATGGGCGGTTCCGCGATCCGCGATGGGTGTTATGTCGCTCCTGGCGTCGTGGTTGTGCCGCCTGCCTACATCAACGTTGGCGCGTATGTCGACGAAGGAACTATGGTTGACTCGCACGCGCTCGTTGGTTCGTGCGCGCAGATTGGTAAACGCGTTCACCTCTCGGCAGCGGCACAGATCGGCGGTGTGCTCGAGCCCATTAACGCCGTTCCCGTGGTAATCGAAGACGACGTTCTTGTCGGCGGAAATACGGGTGTCTATGAGGGGACGATCGTTCGCGAAAAGTGTGTACTTGCGTCGGGCGTGATCCTGACTCGTTCGACGCCCGTTTTCGACCTTCCGAACGAGCGCATCATTAAATCCGCCGAGGGCAAGCCGCTCGAGATTCCGGCAGGAGCCGTCGTAGTCCAAGGCTCCCGCGCCGTTTCAAATTCGTTCGGACGCGATAACGGTCTTTCAATTTACTGCCCCGTTATCGTTAAATACCGAGACGAAAAAACGGACGCCTCTACACAGCTCGAAGACTATCTTCGTTAGTGGTAGCGTGTAGATATGGCGCCCATAGAAGTCATCGTTAACGCCGCAGGAGGCAACTTTTCCGACCACACCGCGGATAATCTGCGTGCGGCTTTCGATGCAAACGGACTGAACATCACGCTGTATCTCGCTAATGACGGAGAAGAGATCATAGAAATTGCCCGCAAGGCGGCGATGAGCGACGCCGAAACGATCGTCGCTGGCGGCGGTGACGGAACGATCAGCGCGGTCGCATCGGAAATGTATGGGAGCGGCAAGACCTTGGGGATTCTCCCGCTCGGAACACTCAACAACTTTTCCAAGGACCTCGCCATTCCGCAGGACATCGATGAGGCCGTCAAGGTAATTGCTAGGGGCGTTATCAGCGAGATCGATCTGGGAGAGGTGAATGAAAGAATTTTCCTGAATAATTCGAGCATCGGTCTGTATCCTCGCATCGTAAAAAAGCGCGAAAAGCAGGAACGGCTTGGCCATGGTAAATGGCGTTCCGCGTTATGGGCGGCCATGCGGGTTTTTAAGCCCTCGTCGTTTGTAAAGGTTGGTATAGAAGTCGAGGGCAAGATGTTCGTTCGCCGCGTGCCGTTCGTGTTTGTCGGCAACAATCGATACGAAATGGAGTTTTTTAACATAGGTCGGCGGCCGTCGATAGCGGATGGGAGACTGAGCCTGTATTTCCTGCATCGCGGGGGCCGTTACGGGGTCATCGTCCTCATGCTCAAAACATTGCTCGGCACGGCGAAGCAGTGGAGCGAGTTTGAAGAGGTGTTATGCGAATCACTTACAATCCAGACTCGCAGGAAGCGGCTACAGGTTGCCTTTGACGGGGAAGTCTCGTCGCTCGCTACACCGCTGCGGTATAGATGTCTTCCAAAAGCGCTGAAGGTCATAGTGCCCCGAGCCGCGGACGAAAATTAGATGAGAAAGATCGTACATATTTCCGATGTCCATTTTGGCACAGCCGATTTGGGGATCGCGCGAGCCGCCGTCGAAAAGATCAATGCACTTTCGCCTGACGTAGTCGTCTGCTCCGGCGATCTAACGCAGCGGGCTAAAAGCGTGGAATTCAAAGCGGCCCGGGAATTCCTGGACGCCCTTCCGACGCCGCAGATCGTGATTCCCGGCAATCACGACGTGCCGCTCTGGAACGTTTTCGACCGATTTTTTAGACCGCTCACTAAATACAAGAAGTTTATTTCTCGCGACCTGTCGCCCGAGCACATTGATGAGGAAATCGCGATCGTCGGTGTAAATACCGCTCGTTCGTCAACCATAAAGGGCGGCCGAATCAATGAAGAACAGATAGCCGAGATTCACGGAAAATTGTGCGCTCTCGACGCCGGCATTTTGAAGATCGTAGTAACACACCATCCATTCGATCTTCCTGAGGGAGCCGACGAAGACGACATTTTGGGACGTGCCGAGAAGGCTATGCGGCGGATCGCGGAATGCGGAGGTGACGTTTTCCTTGCGGGCCATCTCCACGTTAGTAATATCGAGTCAACGGCGAAAAGATATAGGCTCGACGACGGACACCTCGCACTAATAATCCAAGCGGGAACGGCGACGTCGGTGCGTGTTCGAGGCGAGGTAAATTCGTTTAATCTGATCGAGTGGGAGCGGCCGCGGCTGCGAGTGGAACGACTCGAGTATGACGACGCAAAGGCCGGATTTTTTGAGGCGGAGCATAAACATTATTCCCGAGGTCCGGAAGGATGGAAGAAAGCCGGAGAATGATCGATACGCGAAATGACAATTGGCTCGACGATCGGGCACGCGACGCAATGGTACGCAATGGCTTCAATCACGAATTTGGCTCGGACGTTCGCGAGCAGTTTGAAGCACTTGCCGCTAATGCCGACACTCGCGGAGCCGAAGATCTGCGAGCTCTGCTGTGGTCATCCATCGACAACACAACGTCCCGCGATCTCGATCAAGTCGAGTGGGCGGAGCGGACGGCCGACGGAGGCATTCGCCTTCTAGTCGGCGTTGCCGATGTAGATTCGCGCGTCGCGAAAGATTCCGCGATTGACCGCCACGCGCGCCGCAATACTGTCTCGGTTTACACGCAGAGTGAAGTCTTCCCGATGCTGCCTGCCGAACTCTCGAATGATCTCACGTCGCTAAACGAAGGCGTTGATCGCCTGGCGGTCGTGGTAGAGCTGTTTGTCGATGTAAACGGAGACGTGCCTAAGAGCCGCTTCTTTCGCGCGATCGTTCACAATCACGCCCGGTTCTCGTACGAGGAAATAGGCGAATGGTTTGAGGGCGGACCGATGCCTAAGAAGATCGCGGGGAATGAAGCGCTCCGGGAGCAACTCGATCTTCAGCGCGAGGCCGCGGAACGTCTTTATCGTTATCGTGCGGCCAAGGGGGCGCTCGAGTTCGAATCCATAGAGGCTTCCGCGGTTGTGACTGACGGAGAGATAAAGGACCTCGTAGGAGTTAAGCCGAATGCCGCACGAAAGGTTATCGAGAACTTCATGATCGCGACAAACGTCGAAATCGCTGAGTTTCTCGAATCGAATGGCGTCGCGTCGATTCGCCGGGTCGTAAAAACTCCGGAACGGTGGGAGGGAATTCGAAAAATCGCGGCAGAGTTTGGCGGCCGCTTGCCGGAGAGCCCGGCGCAGGCCGCCCTTGCGGACTTTCTCACAAAGCGGCGAGAGCAAGACCCCGAGCACTTTCCCGATCTGTCGCTCTCTATCGTCAAGCTAATCGGCGCCGGCGAGTACGTGGTCGAGCGTCCCGGCGAAGACAGCGGCGGTCATTTCGGTCTCGGCGTTAGGGACTATGCGCACTCCACCGCGCCGAACAGGCGCTTCGCTGATTTGGTCGTTCAGAGGCTCGTGAAAGGCGTGATCGCAGGATCGCCGCCCGCATATCGACCGGAGGAACTTGACGAGATAGCCGAACACCTCAACCAGCAAGAAAAGGCCGCCCGAAAAGTTGAACGAAAGATGCGAAAGATCGTGGCCGCCACCGTGATGCAAAAACGCATCGGCGAGACGTTTCAGGCGATCGTCACAGGCGTCAACGAGCACGGTACGTTCGCACGCATACTCCGCCCACCCGTTGACGGGCGTATCGAACAAAATGCGACCGGCCTCGAGGTTGGAGCGAAGATCAAGGTGCGACTGATCTCTGCGAATCCGCACAACGGCTTTATCGATTTCGCGGCGCTTCGATAGAATCGAGCAATACAATTATGCAGGAAAACGACGAACCAAAAGAAGACGGCGACGGCTCAAGTCTGAAGGGAAAAATATCGGGCATGGGCCAGGCGATCCTCGGAGAGATCGAGCAGCTTGCAGGCGTTATAACCGCCGATCCGCTTGCTCAACAGGAAGGCAAATTTAATGTCGAGGTCGGTGAGCTTCGCGAGGACATTGAATCCGATCTCAAAGAGGATCGCGATTCAGACGAATGACGCCAAAGGAAAAAACGGAATTCCAATTGCCTGCGCGAATGCGCGGACTGCAGCCGACTCTGATACGGCAGTTTTTTGAGCGAGCGTTGCCCGACTCGATCAATTTTGGTCTAGGCGAACCGGATTTGCCGACGCCGCAGTTTATGCGTGACGAGGCCGCGCGAATTGCCCGCGACGAGCAGAACGGCTATACATCGCATCCGGGAATCCCGGAGCTGAGGGATAAGATCGCCGAGCAGTATCCGCACCTAAATTTGCCACGTACGGGCGTTGTGGTCACGTGCGGCTCGCAGGAGGCAATGACCGATGCTTTCCTATGCGTCGTCGACGCGGGCGACGAGGTGCTGCTGCCGAATCCGGGCTTCCCGGCGTACGACGCATGTACCCGTATCGCCCAGGGCAGGCCCGTCTACTACCGGATGCCGGCGGAGAATGATTTCGAGTTCGATATTGACGCATTTGCCTCGGCGATTACGCAAAAAACCAAGCTCGCGGTCGTAATCTCGCCGTCAAATCCAACAGGGAAAATTCTTAGTCCGCAAAATCTTAAAGATATCGCGTCGGCCCTTGCGGGCACGGGAATCTGGCTCATTAGCGATGAGATTTACAGCGATCTTTATTTTGGCGAGAAGCCCAGATCGGCGAGCGAATTTTACGATAAGACGATCATCGTCAGCGGCCTGTCGAAATCGCTCTCGATGACGGGCTGGCGCCTGGGCTGGGCGGCTTGCTCCGATCCGCAACTGATTAACGCCGTCCAGGTGATCCACGGATTTAATACGGTCTGCACATCGACGATCACGCAAAAGGCTTCGTTGCTCGCCTGGTCTGCCGAAGCCGAAAAAGCAAAAGAATACGCACGCGAAGTTTATACCGAGCGCGGCCGCTTTCTCGTAGATTTATTCAAGAAAGAATTGGGACTGCACGCGATATCGCCCGAAGGTGCTTTCTATACAATGCTCCATGTTCGTTCGCTCGGCGACGATATAAAGGTTGCCGAAAAGTGCCTGCAAAGTCGCGTCATCACCGTTCCCGGCGTTGCTTTTGGAGATGAAGCGAAAGGCTTTCTTCGGATTTCGTTTTGCAACACGGAAGACAAAATGACGGAGGGCGTCAGGCGAATGCGCGAGGCTTTGCAGAGTTAGACTTGCACCCTGAAAGCGCGTAGCATCTAGCTTTGCTCTCTATGCCCAGACACTACAAAGTCGGTATTCTCGGTGCGACAGGTACCGTCGGCCAACGATTTGTCCAGCTCCTCCAAAATCACCCACAATTTGAGATAGCGGCCCTTGCCGCATCCGACCGCAGTGCGGGAAAGCCGTACGGCCAGGCATGTGCTTGGAAACTCGCAGGCGAAATTCCGGAGAGCATTCGCGAGATCGTTGTCCAGCCGATTGAGCCGCCGCTTGAATGCGATTTGGTCTTTTCGAGCTTGCCCTCAAGCGTCGCACGCGAAACCGAAGAAGCATTCGCCCGCGCCGGCTTCCCGGTTATTTCCAATTCATCGAGTTATCGAATGGACGAAGACGTCCCGCTGCTTATCCCTGAGATCAACGCTGACCATCTGGGATTGATCGAGAAGCAACGAACGAATCGCGGTTTTACGAAAGGATTCATTGTTACTAATCCAAATTGCGCCGTGGTAAGCTTTGCTCCGCCGCTCGCCGCGCTCCACGAAAAATTCGGAGTCGAGGCCGCGGCCGTGACGACGATGCAGGCGATATCAGGTGCCGGATATCCGGGCGTGGCCTCGCTCGATATAACCGACAATGTCTTTCCATACATCGCCGGAGAGGAACCAAAGGTGGAGACGGAAGCGCAAAAGATACTCGGGGATTTAACGGAGAGCGGCCTGCGATATGCCGACTTCGCAGTGTCGGCCCAGTGCTTTCGTGTGAATGTAGTTGACGGCCATATGGTGTCGGTTCGCGTTGACCTGAAGAAAACTGCCACGCTCGAAGAGGTCGCCGAGGCGATGAATAACTATCCGTCGCTGGGCCTGCAGTCGTCGCCGGAGAAATTCATCAGCGTTACGGACGAACCGACACGACCTCAGAGCCGACTCGATCGTGATGCAGGCAACGGAATGACGGTCACCGTGGGCCGGCTTTTCCCAGATACTATTTTCGACTACCGCTTCGTCGCTCTCAGCCACAACACGGTGCGCGGGGCTGCCGGCGGCGCGATATTGAATGCGGAGTTATTGATCAGTAAAGGATTGATCTAATGATCGAACGTTACACATTACCTGAGATGGGCGCTGTCTGGTCCCTGCAGAATAAGTTTCAGAAATGGCTCGATGTGGAGCTCGCCGTGTGCGAGGTGCACGCCGAAGACGGCACGATTCCGGCAGACGCGTTGGGCGAAATCAAATCGAAAGCGGCTTTCACGGTTGAGCGTATAAACGAGATCGAGAAGACGACCGATCACGACGTCATTGCTTTTACGACAAACCTCGCGGAGAACATCGGGCCGGCCTCGCGGTTCGTGCATTACGGTCTCACCTCGAGCGATGTGGTTGACACGGCAAACGCGTTGCTCTTACGCGATGCCTGCGATCTGCTGCTCGCGAAAACAGATGCGCTAATGGAAGTTTTAAAGCGCCGGGCGTTTGAGTTCAAAGATACTCCGCAGATCGGTCGCACGCATGGAATCCACGCGGAGCCCACGTCGTTTGGTTTGGTGTGGGCCCTCTGGTACTCGGAGATGCAGCGGAACCGCGAGCGACTTGTTACAGCGCGCGACCGGATCTCGGTAGGCAAGATCAGCGGGGCTGTTGGAGCGTTTGCACATCTCGATCCGAGTGTCGAGGAGAGAGTTTGCGAGCGACTCGGATTGAAGGCCGCGGACGTTTCGACGCAGGTGATCCAACGCGATCGGTACGCCGAATATTTGTGCACTCTTGCAATCGTGGCCTCCACCCTGGAGAAGATGGCGTTGCAAGTGCGGCATTGGCAGCGGACTGAAGTTCGGGAGGCTCAGGAGGCGTTTAAGGCCGGCCAGAAAGGCTCGTCGGCGATGCCGCACAAGAGGAATCCAATCCTGTCGGAGCGCATCTGCGGAATGGCCCGCACCATCCGGGCAAACGCAATCGTCGGCCTCGAGAACGTCGCCCTCTGGCATGAGCGCGATATCTCGCATTCGTCTGCCGAGCGGATCGTTTTGCCCGACTCGTCCGCGTCGCTCGACTACATCCTCGCAAAGGCGACGAGCCTGCTCGACACTCTCATCGTATATCCCGAAAATATGCTCAAGAATCTCGACATCACTCGAGGGCTCGTTTTTAGCGGTCAGCTAATGCTCGCCCTCACGCAGAAAGATGTTTCCCGCGAAGACGCTTACACCTGGACGCAGCGAAACGCAATGGAGGTCTGGGACGAGGGCGGCGATTACCTGGAGCTGGTAGGCAAAGACGCGGACATCTCTTCAAAGCTTTCGCCGGAAGAAATCGCCCGCGTCTTCGATCTCAGACACTACTTACGTAATGTCGAAAAAGTCTACGACCGTGTTTTTAGTTAGACCACTTATCGGCTAAATCACCAATCACAGGCAGCTTAAAGATCTCTCCTTGATAGGCTTTGACCATGCAAAGGATGACGGCTCCCAGAATGCCCAAAAAGACAACCATATAAAGCAGAGATGCGATTGATGCCATGCCCCCTGAATTCGAGACGGCCGCTGCACCCATTATTACTCCGAGGACCAAATAGATAACGATGGCGATCGCCATCAGGCACAACGACTGAAAGGCGTGAAACCGCGCGAGTTTATTCGTCTTATCGGTCGCAATTATGATGATGCTGATCACAAGGCCGACGAAGCAGATCGGTATGTATGCGAGCAGGGCGGCGACGTTGGCGTCCAGTCCGAGGGCAGACTTATTTCCGGATAGATTTTGCATTTAGGTACACATCTCCTTGAACAGATTTGAATAGGGAACTTTAATTTTCACGGGAAATTAACCCGCAATCTAACACACGGCTTTCTTATATAGCAAGAAGGGCGTACAATCTGGAATTTCTTTTTGACCGCTATGAAGGCAAAAGTTTACGTCACGCTCAAGCCGAGCGTCCTCGATCCTCAAGGTAAGGCAATTCATCACAGCGTCGAATCGCTCGGTTTTACGGGCGTCGGCGACATTAGGCAGGGAAAGTTCTTTGAGATCTCGCTCGACGGTGCGACCGATGAGGAGGACGCTCGAGCCGCGGTGGAACGGATTGCGAAGGACGTCCTCGCTAATCCGGTGATCGAAGATTACAGAATCGAGGTAGAGCCATGAAGTTTGGCGTCGTCGTATTCCCGGGTTCCAATTGCGATCATGACGCCTATCACGTCGTATCAAAGCATGTGGGCCAACCCGTGGATTTCGTCTGGCATCAGCAGACAGATCTCAGCGGCTTTGACGCTCTCATCGTTCCCGGCGGGTTTTCCTATGGCGACTATCTCCGGGCCGGAGCGCTTGCGCGGTTCTCCCCGGTAATGAAATCGGTAAAGGAATTTGCCGCGAGCGGCAAGTTCGTTTTCGGCATTTGCAACGGTTTCCAGATTCTCTGCGAGGCCGGCCTGCTGCCGGGCGCCCTCATGCGTAACGCGGGCCTCCACTTTGTCTGTCGGCACGTCAATCTGAAGGTTGAAAACTACAGCACGCCTTTTACAACCGAGGTTGAAAAATCAAAGGTGCTGTCCATCCCGATCGCACATGCCGATGGCAACTACACGTGCGACGACGCGACGTATCACCAATTAGAAGAAAATAATCAAATTATCTTCCGCTATTGCGATGCCGATGGTGAAATCACGGCGGGCGCGAATCCAAACGGCGCTCGCGCGAATATCGCAGGTATCTGCAATCTTGATCGTAATGTCTTGGGAATGATGCCGCACCCGGAGAGGGCCTGCGAAGAGATGCTCGGCTCAAACGACGGCCGCGATATCTTCCGTTCCCTAACGAAAGCCATCATGGCCGAGCCTGCTAAATCCTTACAAGCTTAGTTCTCGATTGCGGTACACCGCAGCGGACGCTTTTGTGACAAGCCCACCGACGTTGATCGTGTAATCCAACACACGTGCTCCCCGTTCGGCCGCAAGTGCAGTTTCGACTTCCGGACGGCGCCCTGTCTCACAATAGAAGGCAATGCAGCCGCCACCGCCCGCACCGCAGATTTTCGCTGCGATCGCGCCGTTCGCCATAGCGGTGTCGATCAGACGGTCCGTCTGCGGTGTCGTAATGTTCGGGCTGAGCCGCTTCCTTGCCGGGAAGGCTTTGGCTAGAACCTCGCCGAGATTTTCCCAATCGCCGGCGACCAATGCCTCTCGCACGCTAATCGATGTGTCGCGAATACCCTCAAAGATTTCGAAGATTTGTTTATCACCATCGATGTGGCGTTTTGTGATCTCCCAGTTGTTGGTACCTGAATTTCGCGGCTCTCCTGTATAGCAGATCACAACGCGGCTTTCGAGCTCCGCCATGTCAACCGAAAGCGACTCGCGCGTGATGCCCGCCGGTCCGAATTGAATGCACGCAATGCCGCCGTACTGAGCGGAATAATAGTCCTGAAAACCCGTCGGAACGCGGATTACCTGACATTCTACATTCGCGGCGATGGGGATAAATCGGTCGCTCTCGTATCGGTCGCCCACCAGCTTATTCAATGCGCCGATGCAGGCGATGTTAAGCGTCGATGAACCCGCGAGGCCCGCGCCGGCAGGTGCTTCGGACTCAGTCGTCATTGTGAAGCCTCGGTCCGGACGAAAGAAATAGACAAGTTTAGAGAGCAGTTCCAGTCGCGGTTCGTCTTTGAGGGAATCGATCTCGCCCAGCGTGGTCTCGACGCTCGCTTTCTGGTCGACAGACTCGAGAATGATTCGATCATCCTCGCGAGTCTCGATTCGGCAATGCGCCATCAGACTAACTGCAAAATTTACCGTGGACGCGCCTTCGTGAAAAAGGTAAAGGGGCGGAATGTCAATCGTGCCGCCGGCAAGGTCGACCCGCGTCGGTGCAGAAGACTCTATAATCATATTTCGGTAATCAGTAGAGTGCGGGCGGGAAATCAATTCTCGGTGTCTCGATGTTTCCGTGTCGCCCTATCGTCTTTGTCCGCGCGATTTGGTTCTCGCGTTAGGTGCAGGCGTTCGCTGAGGTCGTGAACGGTTTTCTTCCCAGCTTCTTCGACCGCGTGCAGCTTTTCTTCGATTCGATGAATTGTCTCGGGGCTCGCGTCTTCAACCCGTTCAGAAATCCAGTATCGCTCGATTACGTAGAAGACCAAGATCCCGATCAGTACTACGATAAACAAGAAAATTCCGACCTGACGAAAATCACCAATAACCGATTTGATCGCACCGCTGAAGAAGAAGCCGATGCTGGTCAGTATCATCACCCAAATCGAGCAGCTAACCGCACTCATTATCACAAAGCGCCAGAACGGCATCTTGCTGACGCCGTAGGACAAGCACACTGCGACGCGCAGGCCGTAAACGTATTTCGAGACGATAATTGCCCAGCCGCCGAATTTATTCATCAGCTTTTCGACGCGTGGCTGCGCGACCTGATAGAACTTATAATCGCGCGCGTTCTCGCGGAAGATGCGCCCGATAGCATATCCCACAGAATCGCCGACAACCCCGCCAAGAGTGCCTGCGAGGAATACTTTCCAGAAACTTAAGTAACCGAAGAGGCCACCGTGCGCCATCGTCCCCGAGATCAGGAGCGTTATGTCGCCCTCGACCGTGCACAGGAAAAAGACGGCGACGATTCCGTACTGGGCGAGCAACTCGGAAAACTGTTGATCCATAGGGACGACTTTGCCGAACTCCAATCATCGATGCCGGTAAATGCAAGAGTAACGTCCTGCCGGATAACAGTCAAAAATCTTTTCGGGCCGCCAATGTGTACGTTCTTGAAACCGCCGCCGCCGCCCAAGCCGAAGGCCAGCAGGATACCCGTCGGCGCCACCGCCGGCAGCGCTCAAAAAATCGAGGAAGGTATGAAAGCCGAGTCCATCCTCGACGCCATCATGAACAACGTCTATAGCGGCACCAACCCCGTAAAACTCGCCCAATGGCGAACCGCCGAGGGGCGACGGACGAAACGATGCCGCGGTCTTTCGCCCTTCGAGCTCGACATGGTTCGCACCACCCTCGACTGCCGGAACTCTGATCCAGCACTTCGGCATCGCGGGCGACATCCCGCTGCCGAGTGCATACGTTCGCTGAGGAAACTTAGCCACGAATTGCACGAATGGCACGAATTAGGAGATCTTCCGATTTGTGTCATTCGTGCAATTCGTGGCGAAACTCTTTCCGATTCGCCCATACTTCGTGCGGGCCTTGTGCAAGAATACCCTCGTTGCGCCGCGTGCGCGCGTCGCCGTTAATTGACGTCACACTAAACACTGACTAGAATCGCCCTTACGCGTGGGGTTTGGCACTGCCGGCGAGGTCTGTCATATGAGTTACGTACAGGGAATTACGGGTCGTGCAGTTGGCATTGAGGTTGGTAAGCATGAGCTGACGGCCGTCTACTTGGATGAAAGTGGGCAGGTAATGGGTCAGACCGTCGCCGCTGTTCGCCTGGCCGAGCCAGCGACCGGCCAGCTGATCTCGTTTATCTCGGATCTGAAATCGAGCTTTGGCGACTTTGAACGCGTGGGCGTGGCGGTGCCGGGGCTTGTCGACCGCGCCGCGAAAACGGTCGCTTTCTCGGCACATATTCCTGAACACTCTGGCAAGGATCTGGGCGTCGAGATCGAGCGCGAGACCGGCCTTAAGATTTTTCTTGAGAACGATGCTAACGCGGCTGGTTATGGAGAGTTTAAGCTCGGCGCCGGTCGCGGTGCCGAGAATATGTTTTACGCGACAATCGGGGCAGGTGTCGGCGGTTCGTTTATTTTCGGCGGTAATATCTGGCGCGGCGTTCGCGGATTCGCAGGCGAGTTCGGTTACGTGCCGATCAATTCGGACGGGCAACGTCTCGAGGAGGTGGCCTCAAGCGCAAACCTGATTCGCCGTACACGCAATAGGTTTCATCAGGACAGCACGTCGTCCCTTGTTGATATTGACGAACGCGAAATAAAAACCCGGGACATCATCGCGGCCGCGGCAGCCGACGACGATTTTGCAAAGCTGATGCTCGAGCGTACAGGAACTTACGTGGGCACGGCGATCGCGAGCGTAATTAATCTGACGAACATCGAACGCATCGTCGTCGGCGGCGAGATCGTGCGTGACCAGAGTGTGGTAATCGATGCAATAGTGGCGCGTGCGCATGAGCTTTCGTTCGCTCCGTCGTTTGCGTCTGCGACGATACTGGCAGGCGAACTCCGAGAGAATGCAGCGGCTACGGGTGCGGCACTGCTAGCGCGGGAGGCATAGCAACCGTAGAAAAATTGATTCGACTGATCAGTCGCGCTAATTTTGGCTAAGGTTGGTTGTGCGAGTGCTATCGTTGTAATTTCCAAGTGGTGCAATTTGCGGATTTCATTAGTTTTAGTAGAATCGGTACCAGCTTTACGGTTGGAATTCAAAATATAACTCGACTCTTTTCCCGCGTCTTCTCATGTTCTAAAAAGATTGGGACCGGTAGGAGTCTAGCCGTTGGGTTTTGTTAGTTGGCACAATCTTTGAATGGCACAGATCTTTAACAAGAGTGCAAACAACATCGCGAAGATCAGCATGGTCGTTGCGCGGTCGTGCTTGCCGGTGTCGCCGGATTTGCTTATACGCAGATCGCTCGTTCGTCCTATCTTACCGGCAGATATTTAGAGAAGCAGCAACCGGTCCAGTTCAGCCATAAGCACCACGTCGGAGACGATGGTATCGATTGCCGATATTGCCACTCGACGGTCGAGACGACTGCGTCGGCGGGAATGCCTACGACCCAGACGTGTATGAACTGTCACAGCCAGATTTGGTCGGACAGTCCATATTTAGAGCCTGTCAGAGCGAGTTTCCGCGATAACAAACCTATCGAATGGGAAAGAGTTCACGATCTTCCCGAGTACGCCTATTTCAATCACAGTATCCACGTGGCAAAGGGAGTCGGCTGCTCGACCTGTCATGGCCAGATCGACAATATGCCGGCTGTCTACCAGGAGAACACGCTGCAGATGGAATGGTGCCTCGAGTGCCATCGCGCTCCGGAAAAATTCATCCGGCCGAAGTCAGAGATTTTTAATGGCTCATATCAGCCGAATGATATCGATCAAACGGATCGTGACAAGCTAAAGGTGGACTACAAGATTCGCAGCACGGAAATGCTTACAAGCTGCTCGACGTGCCATCGCTAGCACCGGAAAGAAGACGAAAAATGGCGACTGCAGACAACAAACCGAACTTTGCGGCGATCCGCGACAATATCCTTTCCGGGCAAGGCAAGGAATATTGGCGCAGTGTCGAGGAACATGCCGATACTCCCGAGTTTCGCGAGTTTATCGCGCAGGAGTATCCGCATGAGATCGAACACTGGGACAACAGCCTGAGCCGCAGGAACTTTGTCAAAGTAATGGGCGCCTCACTCGCCCTCGCCGGTCTCTCCGGCTGCGTTATCCAGCCCCCCGAAAAAATCGTCGCTGGCGTCCGCTCCGAAGAAAATTATCTGCCCGGAAAGCCAAAGTTCGTTGCGACCGCCATGACGCTAGGTGGCGTAGCAACCGGTTTACTTGCAAAGAGTTACGAAGGCCGCCCCATCAAGATAGAAGGCAATCCAGATCACCCCGGCAGTCGCGGTGCAACCGATATTTATGCCCAGGCTGCAATCCTCGGGATGTACGATCCGGACCGCTCGCAAGAGACGACTTATCGCGGGGTGCCGAAGACCTGGGAGTCATTCATAACTGAGTTTCGCTCGGTCATCGACGAAAATCGACGTGACGGCGGAGCGGGTCTAAGAATTTTTACCGAAACGGTGACGTCACCCACGCTTATCGATCAGATGGCAAAGGTGAAAGCAGAGCTTCCGAGTATGAAATGGGTGCAGTACGAACCCGTCAATTCGGATAATGCGATGGCCGGCGCGGGTATGGCGTTTGGCTCGCCCGTGCAGACAATTTATCGATTCGATCGAGCTGAGCGAATCCTCACGTTAGATGCCGATATTTTATCTGGCTTCAACGTAGGCTACATCAAAGATTTTTCTAAGGGCAGGGCATTAACCGACGAGAAAAAGACGATGAATCGTCTTTACTCTATCGAGACGACAACCACGCTCACCGGTGCAAAGGCCGATCATCGACTTGCGGTGAAGCCGAGCCAAATGGTTGAGATTGCGAAAGCCGTCGCCGCGGCCCTCGGAGTTGGCGGTGCAGCATCCACGTATACGGAAAACGCCGCCTGGATCGCTTCGATGGCCAAAGACTTTAACCAGTTCCGCGGCCGCTCGCTTGTGATCGCTGGGAACAATGCCGATCCAATCGTGCATGCCATCGCGCACGCGATAAATGGCGCCCTCGGCAACGCCGGTCAGACAGTTGTTTACGCCGATCCGTTTAGTCCCGGCAGCGAAAGACTGCAGCTCGACCAGTATCGTGAGCTCGTTAGCGAGATCGACGCCGGTGTCGTAAAGCTCCTGATCATCCTCGGCGGCAATCCTGTCTACAATACGCCGATCGATCTCCGGATGAGCCCCGAACGTCTCGCGAAGGTCCCGATGCGAGTGCATCTCGGACACTACTTCGACGAGACGGCTGAGCAGTGCCATTGGCATGTGCCCGAAAAGCATTTTTTGGAAGGTTGGAGCGATGCCCGCGCGTTTGATGGCAGTGCAACTATCGTCCAGCCGCTAATCGCTCCGCTTTACGATGGTAAGGGCGCTCATGAGGTCGTGCAGCTGCTCATGCAAGAGGGCTTCGACAAGCGCGATTACGATATCGTCAAGGAGTACTGGCAGGGAAAAAACATCGCCGCGGCTCCGGCGATCGTCCCGGCCGCTGTGCCAATGGCCGAGGCGGCGGCAGCGAGCGCTTCGCACGGCGGCGACACTCACGGCGACTCGCACGGTACGCCTGCAGCGTCTCCTTCTCCTTCTCCTTCTCCTTCTCCTTCTCCTTCTCCTTCTCCCTCTCCTTCGGCATCGGTCGCCCCATCGCGAACGCCTGCATCATCGCCGACGGCGGCAGCTTCGCCAGGAAGCACTGGCGGAGCCGCAGGTGCAAAAACTTTCGACGACAATTGGCGGCGTGCGATTCACGATGGCGTGATCTTTAACTCCGCAGCGACACCCAAAACCGTTACGGCTAACGCAGCATTTCTCGCGCAAAGTGCTCCGCCTCAACCGGCGGCAGGGGGAGATATAGAGATCGTGATCGTTCCGGATCCGTGTGTGTACGACGGAAGGTTTGCAAACAACGGATGGCTGCAGGAGCTGCCGAATCCGCTCAACAAGATTACTTGGGATAACGTCGCTCTCGTGAGCCCTCGTACGGCTAAGCGCCTCGGCTTAAACAGCGAAAATGACGAACGCGAATACGCGGGCGGAGCCCAGGGTACGAGCTTTATAAATACAAAGGGAGGCAATCAGTTTTCAGATCTCGCTACCCTGAGATATCAGGGAGCCGAAATCAAGAAACCGGTTCCCGTGTGGGTCGCTCCGGGCCATCCGGATGACGTCGTAACGATTTTCATGGGATACGGCCGTACTCGTGCCGGCAGGGTTGGGACGGGACTTGGTTATAACGCGTTTGACGTTCGTCGATCGGACGCGATGAATCACGGCTTTGGCGAGATCGTCAAGACAGGTGAGACGACGCAGATCGCTTCGACGCAGATTCACTTCAATATGGAGGGCCGCGATCTGCTTCGCACGTGGGACATCGCCAACCTGAAAGAAGAGATCGAGTACGGCCATCAGGAAGATTTCTACCCGAAATCGATGTACCAGACCGATCACCGCGAGCTCTACAACCAAAACACGAAATGGGGAATGTCGATCGATCTCAACTCGTGCGTCGGCTGTAACGCATGTGTGGTCGCTTGCCAGGCTGAGAACAACATTCCTGTCGTCGGGAAAGAGCAGGTGAATCGCAGCCGCGAGATGCACTGGCTCCGCATCGATGCGTATTATTCCGGTGACATCAACGATGCGGAGGGGCCGCACTTCCAGCCGGTATTGTGCCAACAGTGTGAGCAGGCTCCGTGCGAGGTCGTCTGCCCGGTGCATGCGACGGTTCACAGTGCTGAGGGCCTCAACGACATGGTCTATAACCGCTGTGTCGGTACACGATATTGCTCTAATAACTGTCCTTATAAGGTTCGTCGATTTAACTTCCTGCTTTATCAGGATTGGACTACGCCCGAGTACATGCTGATGAGAAACCCTGAGGTTTCGATTCGAAGTCGCGGCGTGATGGAAAAGTGCACGTATTGCACGCAGAAGATATCGGTCGCCCGTATTGAAGCCGAGAAGGACGGCGGGCGTCCGATTCGTGACGGTGAAGTGATCACGGCCTGTCAGGCGGCGTGCCCGACCGATGCCATCATTTTTGGAGATATCAATGATGCGGGAAGCATGGTTGCGAAGGCGAAAAAGGACGGCCGTAACTATGCGTTGCTCAACGAGCTAAACACGCAGCCGCGCACGACTTACCTTGCGGCCCTGAAAAATCAGAATTCTGAGATGCCCGACTTCCGGCCGCCGGCACCCAAGAAGCATCATCCGAAATCGAAGCCCGAAGGCCACGAAACGAACACACAGGAAAAGCACTAGTCGCCCTTTTTGAGCGAAGGTTCTATGCCCGATAACGTCGATCTACAAAGAAAACTTCGCCCGCCGATGATCGAGGGCGATCATACGCTGGCGAGCGTGACCGACAAGATCGGAGATGTCACGCTCAAGAAGCGCACGCCTTTCCACTGGTTTATCGGATTCGGTATTGCGTTCATGATCGCGCAGGCACTTCTGTTTGCGACCGTCTGGCTGCTCGCAAACGGTATCGGCATCTGGGGCAACAATCAGCCCGTGGGCTGGGCATTCGACATTATCAATTTCGTCTGGTGGATCGGCATCGGGCACGCCGGAACTCTTATCTCGGCGATTCTATTGCTTCTTAATCAGAAGTGGCGCACATCTATCAACCGCTTTGCTGAGGCCATGACGCTCTTCGCGGTGGCCTGCGCGGCGATGTTCCCGCTACTCCATACCGGACGTCCGTGGCTTGCGGCCTATTGGCTATTCCCGTACCCGAACACGATGGGAATCTGGCCGAATTTCCGCAGCCCGCTTATATGGGACGTTTTTGCGGTGTCGACGTATGCGACCGTTTCGGCATTGTTTTGGTATGTAGGGCTGATTCCCGATTTTGCGACGCTTCGTGATCGAGCGAAGAATAAGTACTTTCGCTTTGTTTACGCGGCCCTATCGTGGGGCTGGCGTGGTTCGGCGAGGCACTGGCATCGCTATGAGATCACTTATCTGATTCTCGCCGGGATATCGACGCCGCTCGTGCTATCGGTCCACTCAATTGTGTCGTTCGACTTCTCGGTGTCGCAAGTCCCTGGCTGGCACGCGACTATTTTCCCGCCTTATTTTGTGGCCGGTGCCGTGTTCGCCGGATTTGCGATGGTGCTGATCCTATGTATCCCGCTGCGGCGTTGGTACCGGATGGAGGAATTCATCACGCACACCCACTTGGTCTTTATGGCCAAGGTGATGCTCGCGACCGGTTTGATCGTGGTCTACGGCTATGCGATGGAGGGCTTCTTCGGATGGTACAGCGCGTCCGAGTATGAGGTCTTCATGGTGAAGAATCGCATTTGGGAGGGCCCTTATTGGTGGTCGTACTGGCTGCTGATCTTCTGTAACGGCCTCTCGATTCAACTGCTGTGGTTTAAGCGGTTCCGGGAAAGCGAATTTTGGCTGTTCCTGATCTCGATCATCGTAAGCGTCGGTATGTGGCTCGAACGGTTTGTGATCATCGTGACGAGTCTCCACCGCGACTTCCTGCCTTCATCGTGGGCTATGTATAGTCCGTCGTTCTGGGACATCACGATGTTTACCGGCACGATCGGATTTTTCTTTACACTGATCTATTTATTTGTGCGTTTTGTGCCGATCATCTCGATGTTTGAGGTAAGGCAGTTGCTTGACGAGCAGCAGGCAAACGAGATACACGAGCTTGAACACAAGGCGTAATTTTTAGTGGATATGAGCAAACCGATCTACGGAATAATGGCGGAATTCGACACGGCTGCACAGCTGGTGGTCGCGGCGCGCAAGATGCGCGAGGCGGGCTATACGAAGACCGACGCCTTCTCGCCCTATCCGATTCATGAGATCGACGAGGCGCTTGGAATAAAGAAGAGCATTCTGCCATTTATGATCCTGGCGGGCGGCATAGCCGGCCTGCTGAGCGGGCTCGCACTTGTCTTCTATGTGCACGTGCTTGATTATCCGATCATCGTCGGCGGTCGAGCGCATTTCAGCCTTCCGGCATTTATTCCGCCGATGTTTGAGCTGACGATTTTGTTTGCTGCTGCGACAGCCGTTCTTGGGATGCTGTTTCTGAACGGTCTTCCCTCGCCCTATCACCCGGTCTTTAATGTACCGAGGTTCGCCCTCGCTTCGCGTGAAAAATTCTTCCTGCTTATCGAAGCAAAGGATGAGAATTACGACTATGCCGCTACCAAATCTTTTGTCGAAGGTCTCGGCGCGCAGGAGGTGTTCGATGTCGATGAATAGAAGTCAGAAGCCGGAAATCAGAAGTCAGCAGCGAAGGAACCGCGCGAAGGTCGGCTGCCTTCTGATTTCTGTTTTCTGTATTCTCACATCCGCGTGCGGCGTCCGCTTTGATATGCAGGATCAGCCGCGGTACAAGGCGTACAAGAAGAGCGAATTCTTTAGCGACAAACGCGGAACGCGGGAGATGCCGGAGGGCACGGTCGCCCGCGGAGAGCTGAAGGCCGATAAGGGCTTCTACACCGGAAAAATTGACAACCCAAATGCGAACGCTCAGGTTGAAACGACTACCGACGCGACGGGCAACACCCTCGTCTCGAGTTTTCCGAATGATATTGACGAATTTCCAGTGCCTGTGACCAAGGAACTCGTCGATCGCGGACAGGATCGTTACAACATCTACTGCATAGTCTGTCACGGCCCGATCGGCAACGGTGACGGAATGATCGTGCGGCGCGGATTTTCGCAGCCGCCGACTTACAATGACGACCGTCTGAGAAACGCGCCAGTCGGGCACTTTTACGATGTGATTACGAACGGATGGGGCAAGATGAATAGTTACGCGTCCGTCTTGCATCCCGCGGATCGCTGGGCAATTGTTGCTTACATCAGGGCACTGCAGGTTAGCCAAAATCCGGATCAGAATCTGAGCATGACTAACGCAAATACGTCGAACACGGTCCCGACCACGACCTCGACTAACACAAACGCAGCAACGCACGGAGGGACGCGGTAAATGGCCGAGCTCGACAGCTATTACGCCCCAAAGGAACTCGAACGAGTCCGAGCCCTGGCGCTCGGGATCGGCGGCATCGCGTTCATCGTGTGGGCTGTTGGGCTCTATTTTAATCCGGAGCAGGGATTACGTTCATGGTTGCTCGGCTTTATATTCTGGGGCGGAATCTCAATCGGCGGGCTCGGCATACTGATGCTTCAATACCTGACGGGCGGAGCGTGGGGCATCGTTATTCGTAGAATCGTCGAGGCTGCGGCGCGCACTCTACCACTCGTTGCGATACTTTTCATTCCGCTTGCAGTCGGCGTGATGCTTCATACGTTTATGGAGTTCACGCATCTCCCGCCGGACGATCATGTAATACAGCATCGCGGCGTGTATATGGCCCCATGGTTTTGGGTCGTGCGATCCGCGGTCTATTTTGCACTGCTCGGGTTTATGACTTATCTGCTCGTCGGATGGGGTGAGCAGCAGGACGCAACCACGGATCTCGAGGGCGCTGAGCGGCTGATGGAAAAGGCATCGCGATTCTCGGGCCCCACTATGGTGATCTACAGCCTGGTCGTTACGCTCGCGGTTGTCGATTGGGTGATGATGCTGGATCCCCACTGGTTCTCTACGATCTGGGGACTTTTGTTTATCGTGGGTTGGGCACTAAGTACGTTCTCGTTTTCCGTTGTGCTGCTTGCTTTCCTGAGCGATAAAGCTCCGATGGATCGGATTTTGACGCCGCGTCACTTTCACGATCTCGGAAAGCTCATGCTCGCGCTTACGATGGTCTGGGCGTATTTCAACTTTTCGCAATACTTGATCATCTATTCGGGCAACATCCCTGAGGAAACGACTTGGTTCATCACGCGTTCGGCGGGTGCATGGGGTGCAATCGGCGTACTTCTTATCATTTTCCATTTCGCGTTCCCGTTCCTCGTCCTGCTCAACCAGGATTTCAAACGACGTGCGCGATGGATCGCATCGCTCGGAATATTTATCCTGATTATGCGGCTCGTCGATATGTTTTGGAATATCGGTCCGACGCCGCGGGTTACAGAGGGCATCGTCGACGGCTCGTTTCACGTAAGCTGGCTCGATATTGTGGCCCCGATTGCAGTCGGCGGAATCTGGCTGTGGTGGTTCTTCGGAAGTCTTATGAAGCGGCCTCTTGTGCCTGTTAAGGATCCGTTTTTCCCGAGCGCAGTGACGCACGGAAGAGGGCATCACTAAAAAGTTATGGCGTCGAAGAAACAAGAATTGACTCCGGCCGATTACGAGAAGCCGTACGAACAAAACGAGATCGCGCTCAGGGGTATCGTTGGTTTCGCGATCGGGCTGTTTTTGTTGATCGTGGTGACGTTTGGGTTGATGTTTGCGTTTCTGAATGCGCTAAAGGACGTTACGGCCAGGGACGCGACGCCCGCGAATCCGATGCGCGAAAATGAGAGAGATCGTCTGCCCCCCGAACCTCGCCTGCAACTCGCGCCGGGATTTGGTGTCGACTCGACCGGAGGTCGCGTAAATTTTGAGCTCGCCGCTCCTCAGAGCGAATACTCGGAGTTGCAACGGCAGTATAAGGAGACCTGGACGAAGGGCGTCAAAGATGAGCGAACCGGCATGGTCACGGTGCTTCCGATCGAAGAGGCGAAAGCAAAACTACTGTCCCAGAATATAAAGGCCAAGACGGGTGAGCAGGCTGAGGCCGCCAAAATGGCGTCGCGAAAATTCATTTCGGATGCCAGTTCGGGCCGCATGGCGTCAGAAACTCGGCGGTAATTAATGGTGAACGACGAATGTTGAATAGTGGACGGAAAACAAGGGCTCAGATGACGTTGGCAATGCAAGATCGCATGCTGATGCTTCTGATGCTGTTCGCTGTTGCCCTTTCACTGGTTACACCGGCCTCTGGTCAAAAGACCGAGCACTATAAATCGCCGCTTTACAGCCCACGAACGTACGACCCGAATGTCACGGAGACAAAGGGCCTGCCGCCTGCGCTAAAGGAAGTTGGGATCGAGCAGCGGCTCGGCGAGCAGTTGCCGCTTGAGGCGGTTTTGAAAGATGAAGATGGAAACGCCGTAAACCTCGGAGATTATTTCGCGAAGGGAAGGCCCGTTATTGTCGCCTTCGTCTATTACGAGTGTCCAATGCTGTGCAATCAGGTGTTGAACGGCCTGACCGGCTCGCTCAAAGGAATGTCGATCGACGCGGGCAAGGATTTCGACGTCATCGCCCTGAGCTTTGACGCTCGCGAAAACGAAAAGGCCGCGCTCGCCAAAAACAAAAAAGCGAGCTACATGGAACGGTATGCCCGCCCCGGCACCGAGAATGGCTGGCACTTTTTGACGGGCAGTGAAGATTCGATTCTCGCTGTGACTCGTGCGGCCGGATTCAATTTCAGATGGGACGAGAAATCGAATCAGTTTGCGCATGCGGGTGCGGTGATGATTGCGACGCCTGATGGCAAGATTTCGCGTTATCTCTACGGCATCGATTACGCGCCTAAGGACTTGAAATTCGCCGTAATGGAATCCGCCGAGGCACGGGTCGGCTCACCCGTAGAGCAGTTGATGCTCTATTGCTATCACTACGACCCTTCGACGGGTAAATACGGCCTGTCGGTGCTGCGCGTGATGCGTATCGGCGGTGTCGCCACTCTTCTGGGCATTGGTGCGATGCTTTTTGTTTTTTGGCGTCGGAATAAGAATAAGTTAAGTGAAGCGTAAGCGCGCGATTTATGATGCAGAGTAATCAGTGGATTCCATTGTTTCCGGAACAAGCCTCGTCATTTGCATGGCAGGTCGATCTTCTGTACGCGTATCTGATCGTCGTCAGCGTGGTCTTCTCGATCCCTATTGTTGCGGCCGTGTTCTATTTCGGAATCCGGTATCGCGAGGTCGAAAGGTACTCAACTCCCGACGAAATGCATGGCTCGATGGTGCTTGAGACCGTCTGGTCCATTATCCCGTTCGTTGTATCGATGACGATCTTCCTCGGCGGTGCAATCGTCTTTTATAATCAGTTTACGCCGCCTGCCGATTCGATGGATGTTTTCGTCGTTGGCAAGCAGTGGATGTGGAAGATCCAACACGAATCGGGCCAGCGCGAAATCAATGAGCTACATGTGCCTGTCGGCCGCAATATCAAGCTGACGATGACGACCGAGGATGTGCTGCACGACTTTGACGTCCCCGCATTCCGTACAAAGGCGGACGTCGTGCCGGGCCGCTACACTTATCTGTGGTTTCAGCCCACGAAGCCCGGCAAGTACCGCCTCTTTTGCGCTGAATACTGCGGGCTCAACCACTCCGGAATGGGCGGCTGGGTGTATGTGATGGAGCAACGCGACTTCGACAACTGGTTGAGCGGAAACATCTCGGGCCAGACACCGGTCGAGGCGGGCAAGGACCTTTTTGAGAACAAGCTCGGCTGCGCCTCGTGTCACGCCGGCGGGGCAACGCAACGCGGCGCAAAGCTCGAGGGAATTTATAACGAAGAGATCAAGTTAGTCGGCGGCGGTACGGTGATAGCGGATGATAACTATATTCGTAACTCGATCTTGAACCCCGCTTCGCAGGTGGTCGAAGGGTTTCAGCCGATAATGCCGACGTTTAAGGGCCAGGTTACGGAAGAGCAGTTGAATTCGCTCGTCGTGTATATCAAATCCCTCAGCCCGACTGCGGCAGGGGCAGCGTCAAGCTCGGCGCCCGCAGCCGTCGCAAATACTATGCCCGCAAGCGGGAATACAAACCGCTCGACAAATCCGCAGGCGAATGCGAACGCGGCGATACGGGGAACGTCGAATCCGAACGCGCCAAATAGCAATCGATAAGTTTTTGAGTCAGGTAAGACTATGCAAACGACGGAAGCAATACGACCAAGCATTACGGACGAGCCGCGACAGAACTATCTGACCAACGGCTACACGATAAAGTCGTGGCTGCTTACAAAAGATCATAAGCGCATCGCGATTATGTATCTGATATCGGTGTCGGCGTTCTTTATGATGGGCGGCCTCTATGCGGCCGCAATTCGTCTCGAACTCCTAACGCCGGCGAGCGATCTGCTCGAGTCGGGCACCTACAACAAGGTCTTCACGCAGCACGGAATCTTGATGATTTTCTTCTTCTTGATTCCTTCGATTCCGGCGGTCTTAGGAAATTTCCTTATCCCGATCATGATCGGTGCGAAGGATTTGGCCCTGCCGAGGATCAATCTGCTCAGCCTTTACGTTTATTGGATCGGTGGTGGGCTCGTTCTATTTGCATTGATGCAGGGCGGAGTTGATACCGGTTGGACGTTCTATGCTCCCTACAGCACGACGTTCTCGAATACCTACGTGATGCTCGTCGGGCTCGGCATCTTCGTTAATGGATTTTCGTCGATTCTCACAGGCCTGAACTTTATCGTCACGATCCACACGATGCGGGCACCGGGAATGACGTGGTTTCGGCTGCCGCTATTTGTGTGGGCGCACTATGCAACGAGCCTGGTGATGATCCTTGGAACGCCGGTAATCGCGATCACAGTCCTTTTGCTCGCGCTCGAGCGTGCGGGCGGGATAGGAATCTTTGATCCCGCGATCGGCGGCGATCCAATCCTGTTCCAGCATCTTTTCTGGTTCTACTCGCATCCGGCGGTCTACATTATGATCCTGCCGGGGATGGGCGTAATTTCTGAGCTGATCTCAAATTTCTCGCGAAAGAAGATATTCGGATACGAATTTATCGCGTTTTCGTCGATCGCCATCGCAGTCTTTGGCTTCCTCGTCTGGGGACACCATATGTTCGTCAGCGGCCAGTCGATGTACGCGGGACTGGTGTTCTCATTCCTGACGATGGTCGTGGCGGTGCCGTCGGCGATCAAGATGTTTAACTGGGCCGCGACCTTGTATAAAGGCTCGATCTCGTTCGACACGCCGATGCTCTACGCGATCGGTTTTCTCGGGCTGTTTCTCATCGGCGGGCTCACCGGACTCTTCCTCGGTGCAATGGGTCTGACGGTCCATCTCACGGATACGTATTTCGTTGTCGCCCACTTCCATTATGTGATGGTCGGCGGACAGGTGATTGCGTACCTTGGCGGAATTCACTACTGGTGGCCGAAGATGACCGGCAAGATGTATTCCGAGTTCTGGGGCAAGATCTCGGCGATGCTTGTATTTATCGGATTTAACCTGACATTTTTCCCGCAGTTTATCTTGGGCTACATCGGCATGCCGCGCAGATACGCGTCCTATCCCGAGGAGATGCAGGTGCTAAATATCTTTTCGACGGCCGGAGCCTCGGTGCTGGGTGTCGGGCTCGTGATGCCGCTGATCTATCTGGGCAAGTCGTTGATTAACGGTAAGCCTGCCGGCGACAATCCGTGGATGCTGCCGGGGCTCGAGTGGCGAACTCAATCGCCGCCGCCGACCGAGAACTTTGACAAAATGCCGGTCGTCACCTGGGAGGCGTACGAATTCGGTGAGGAGAACGGTTTGGACCTAGAGGCGGCGAGGCGACGTGATCGGGAGATGGCAAGCGACTTTCAGAAAAATTAAAGATGACGACACACGCTGGAGAACATAACGACCACGCTCACGCCCCGGGACTGCAGCATCAGTTCGAGGATATGAAGCAGCAGGAGGAGAGCGTCTCGATCGGAATGTGGATGTTCCTCGTGCAGGAGATCATGTTCTTCGGCGGGTTGTTCACGGCGTACCTTGTGTTCCGCTCGAAGTATCCGATGGCGTTCGCCGTCGGGAGTAATCACCTGAACGCATTCTGGGGCGGCCTCAATACTCTCGTGCTGATTGTGAGCTCGCTCACAATGGCGCTCACCGTCTACTACGCGCAAAAGAGTAATCGGAATATGCAGGTCATATTGATCCTGCTCACGATGTTCTTCGGTACGGTCTTCCTGGGCGTCAAGGCGATCGAGTACACGGACAAGTGGAGCCACGGGACCGTGCCGATCACCGGTCTCAACAAGGTAGTTCGCGAAGGCCACGGCGACAGCCACGCCTCTAAACCGATCGAGTTTTCCATCGTGCCTCAGGCGTACGCAGCCGCGACCGCCGCCGGCGGTGAAGAGCACGCATACGTCAATCCGCGTGGCGAATTTCAGTGGAACGATTACGACCTGATCGAGAAAAAGGTCGCCGAGCAGAAGGCCGATCCGAACGCTTACATTCTTACGACAGACGAGAGAAACGGATATTTCTCGCACGGCGAGCTGGACCGCGACAAGTTTCGCGACAAGGTCCGCATTTTTTACTGGATCTATTTCGTGATGACGGGGCTGCATGCCCTGCATATGGTTGTCGGTCTGGGCCTGATGACGTGGCTCTGTTGGATGGCGTTTCGCAACACTTACAGCGCCGAGTACTACATGCCCGTCGAGATGTCGGGTCTTTACTGGCACTTTGTGGATATCGTCTGGATTTTCCTCTTCCCGCTGCTATACCTGTTGGGTAGACACTTTATTGTCGGAGGGCACTAGGCAAGAATTATGGCTGAGCACGGCACTCACGACATGCACGAGCAGCACGAGCATGAGCACATGACGATCCCGAAGTATCTTCTGATCTTCGGAATACTTTTTATAGGCACGATCGTCACATATCTCGTCGCCCTTACGGATTTGGAATGGATATTTCCGGGTGCGAATACGCTGGTCGCCCTCGGTATAGCATTTTTCAAGATGACGTGCGTCATGCTGTTTTTCATGCATGTTTACTGGAGCCCGAAGCTCGTAAAGCTCTCAGCGATTGCCAGCTTTTTTTGGCTCGCTATCATGTTCGCCTATACCATGCAGGATTATCTGACGCGCGGAACCGGCGTCTTTGGGCAGTAGCTGATTTGTTAGTAGTCGATGCGTACGTGTGATAAAAACACGTGCGCATTTGTATTTTCACCGTATGGCTATGAGCTCGTTTGCGTGATATTATCGGAACTTTGATTCGGCTTGGCAGCGTATATCTCTTGAGACAACGGCACTTGTAATTTTCGCCATCACACCTGCAATGAAGTCCTCCGGACCCTCATACCTTCGATCATCTCTCCTAACAATACTTTTACTCGTCGGATTTTCCGCGGGGTGTATTAGTGTAAAAACCCCGATAAAAACTGCTCGCTTACTCAAGGTCGAAAATGCCACGCAGGACCAGCTAATGGCCGAGCTTAATCGGTACGCACGAGTTGATTCGATGCGGGCGAAGATGTACCTCAAGTTCGAGGATAATTCCTTTGCCGAGTTTGGAAATAAAGAGGTCTACCGCTCCGCTGACGGTGAGATTGTAGTTCAGCGTCCGGCGAAGATCTTGCTAAAGGTGCAGGTGCCGGTCATCAAATCGGACGTGGCGCAGATGACTTCAGATGGTGAGAGCTTTCGGGTTGCGATCCTGCAGGACGGTGGGAGCGGAAAGTACAAGAAGTTTGTAAAGGGGACCAATCGGGCCGACTACTCGAGTCTGCAACAGACCCTGAATGCAACCGACTTCGAGAATGGCGCGGCGAAGCTGAAAGAGAGTGTAAATGCGTTTGCAAATCTTCGTCCGCAGCATTTTACGGAGGCGATGCTCGTGCGCCCGACCGATACTGTGCACGTATATTCCCAGAGCACGATCTTTCAGAACGAGATCGACGATACGCAGACTAAAAAGTCGCCGCTCCGAAATGTGATGCGTGGCTACTATCTGCTGGACGAGTTTGCCAGGAATGCAAATGGCGTACTCGTGATCTCGCGACGATTTTGGTTTGATCGGGTCGGGGTCGTTCGCCTCGCCCGGCAGCAGATCTATGGTACCGATGGTGAGATCGATTCCGACATCGTTTACGGTCAGGAGGGAAATCTGACCGAGACCGGCGAATACAACAACTTGCCGCTCCAGATTCAGGTGACGCGGCCTAAAGAAAAATATTCTATGAAGTTGACTTATCAGACGCCCGGCGACGTCTCGATAGGGAAGGCTTACCCCGCGACCGCTTTCGTGCTCGAGAATTCCTGGGGCCTCGAGGAGGTCGATCTCGATAAAAAACTTCTGAGTCCGACCGGAAGCGTGTCACCAACGCCTGCGATACCCAAGGCGGCCAGAAAGCTTCAGTAACTGCTCTCGATGTCTCCGATCCTCAGCACGAAAAATCTCACAAAGTCCTACCGGACCGGCCGTGTCGAAACGCCGGTACTTCGCGGCGTCGATATCGACATTGAAAAGGGCGAGTTCGTTGCGATCATGGGACCATCCGGTTGTGGCAAGTCGACCCTGCTGCATCTGCTCGGTGGTCTGCTGAGCCCGACTTCAGGAGACATATTCGTCGACGGCGAAAATCTTGCGGCGGTTTCGGATGCGACGCGCACGGATATACGACGACGCAAGATCGGGTTTGTTTTCCAGCGATTTAACCTATTTCCAACGTTGACCGCCGAGGGAAATTTGAAGCTTGCGGAGAAGATTCATACAGGGAACTCGAATGGCGGATCGACACGTCGGCGTGATGTGTTGAGCCTGCTAAAGCTCGACGATAAGTTGAACTCGAAGCCCCTTGAGCTCTCGGGTGGCGAGCAGCAGCGTGTAGCACTCGCGCGGGCCGTGGTTAACAACCCTGCTATAATTCTCGCCGATGAGCCTACAGGGAATCTCGATTCGGAAAATTCTGCGATTGTGCTCGATATGTTTCGCGATCTGAATCGAGAACTGGGCCAGACGATAATTATGATCACGCACAATCCTGAGGCCGCGGCTGTTTGCTCGCGCACGATCAGAATGCGAGACGGTCGAGTCGAGGCGTAAAGCGTAAATAAGATGAAAAGCGTCGTGCTCTGGAACTACGAACGCGGGAGCTGGCAGTACGATGTTTTCTGCCTATTGATCATTGCGTTCATATTCCTGACGCCGAAAGACTGGTTTAACAAAACGGACGGGGCAACGCTTACGAGTGTCGTTACCGTCAAAACCGAAGCTGCCGAAAGGTAGCCATTTTATTATGTTCGCAAAAATATCTGTAAGACATATCGCTAGAACTGCATTGTTTGCCGCGACGCTCACGATCTTCGCACTGCCTTCAATCGCTCAGGGGCCGCTCGGCGAGATCCTGAAACGGATGGACAACTTTAATAAGGGATTAAGCTCGTTGAAATCCACCGTTACGATGGTGAAAACCAACGCACAGCTCGGCGAGAGCGATACCAACATCGGAACGACCAGCTATCTGCCGAAAACGGGTAAACGACCGATGTACGCACGGGTTGACTGGACACGTCCGGTGGAAGAAAACATTGTCATTATCGGTGACAAATATCAGCTTTTCCGTCCGGCTCTCCGGCAGGTAATCGAGGGCACGACGGCTAGCGCACGGGGCTCGGATAAGGTGGGCGGCGCCTTGCAGTTTATGAGCATGTCGAAGGAACAGCTCAAGACAAACTATGATGTGCGCTACATCGGCGAGGAAACTATCAGCGGCGGAATCAAGACTTTTCATCTGGAACTGACGCCGAAGACTGCAACGAGCTACAAGCTTGCGGATCTCTGGGTCAATGCTGACGGCCTCCCGCAGCAGGCGAAGATTACGGAGCGGAATAACGACACGACTACCGTCCTCCTTACAAACGTCAAGACGAATGTACGTACGGACACTGCAATCTTTAAACTGAATCTTCCAAAGAATGTACAGAAGGTGAAGGCGTAGGCCATGCCCAAGGCGAGTAGCTTCAGCAGGTTCACGAGAGGAGTGCGACACACGGTGCGTGCGTTCGCGTCGACAAAGCATCCGGTGCTCGTGCACATCGTGCCGATGCGCCGTTGTAATCTCGCCTGCACCTACTGCAACGAATACGACAAAACGAGCGATCCGGTACCAATCGACGTGATGCTCGCGCGCATCGATAAGCTTGCTGAGTTTGGCTCTTCGGTTATTACGATCTCGGGCGGCGAGCCGATGATGCACCCGCAGATTTACGAGATCATCGCCCGAATTCGCCATCACGGGATGATCGCGGGACTCATTTCAAACGGCTATTATTTCCAGCCTGAGAAAGTGAAGAAGCTGAACGAGGCCGGTCTCGATTACCTCCAAATCTCGATCGACAACGTTACGCCCGACGACGTATCTAAAAAGAGCCTAAAGGTGCTCGATGCGAAGCTCGTAAACCTTCGCGACCACGCCAAGTTCAAGGTAAATATCAATTCAGTTGTCGGCGGAGGCGTCGCGAATCCGGATGAGGCCTTGGTGATCGCGAATCGCGCCCGTGAGCTGGGGTTCTCGTCAACCGTCGGCGTTATCCATGACAGCGATGGCCTGAATAAAGGTCTTACCCCTCGCGAGAAAGAAGTTTACAAAGAGATCAAGGCGAAAGGCACCCGTTCTTACGCGCGATGGAATTGGTTCCAGGATCGACTCGTCGACGGCGGGGAATATGAGTGGCGATGTCGGGCGGGCGCCAGATATCTTTACATCGACGAGGGCGGCATCGTCAGCTGGTGCTCGCAGCAGCGGGGCACGCCGGGGATTCCACTGCTCGAATACACTCACGCCGATATGGACCGCGAATATCATACGGAAAAGTGGTGCGCCCCGACCTGCACTATTCAATGCGTTCATCAAGTCGGACATCTCGACGCCTGGCGGGATCCGCAGATCTCGCTTGCGGAATACGGAAAGCGGAACGGTAAGATTCTGGACAAAGAGACGGTAGCTCAGATCATCGGCGCCGAGTAACAACGTCTAAATCGCGATGGCTTCAACCTCATCGAAATCTCACGAAGCCCACGCCGGCACGGGTGTGGTTGTCGTCGATCTCGGGCGTGCTTACGGCAGTGCGATTCTATTTTCGTTCCCCATCCTGATGACAATGGAGATGTGGTGGCAGGGGTTTGCGATGAGCGCAACGAGACTGCTCATCTTTACGCTGGTAGCCATACCGCTATTGCTCGGCCTTTCATACTATGACGGTTTCGAGGATACCTTTACGCTCCTCGACGACGTCCGCGAAACCTTCATCGCTTATTTTGTCGGTATTACCGCCACCGCACTGATGCTTTACCTTTTCGGCGTCCTGAAACCGGAAATGTCCTGGGATGAACGGATAGGAAAGATCTCAGTTCAGGCAGTAACAGCGAGTCTCGGTGCGATGTTCGCACCGAGTCTGCTCGGCGGCGGCGAGGATGCAGGAGTGGCCGGCAAACGAAAGCGCAAAGCGACGTATCTCGGTCAGCTATTCCTCACGGTTGTCGGGGCCCTGTTTTTGTCAATGAGTGTTGCGCCCACCGAGGAGATGATACTGATCGCCTTTCAGATGAATCATTGGCATACGCTCGGCTTGGTTGTCTCCACGCTCTTCGTGATGCACGCCTTCATCAGCGCGGCAGAGCGAAAGGCCGAAGAAGAGGGCGACGCAGTAGAGACGTCTCAGATCAGCCTCTTTGCGCGCTATACGGTCGTCGGATACGCGGTTGTGCTTGCGGTCAGCTATTATGTGCTGTGGACGTTCGGCAGCCTGGCGGGAATGGAGTTTCCGGAACAGCTTGAGACAGTGATCGTCCTGGGTTTTCCCGCTGGACTCGGCGGCTCGGCATCAAGATTGATCCTATAATGGCAACGAAAAAAAGCACGAGCGCCCGGCGGCATCATGATATTCCAGTCTGGGAATGGGTTGTTGCGGCAATTGGGGCTCTGCTCCTGATCGCGGTCGTGGCGTTCACGATTTACCGGATCGGCGAGGCTCGCGATCCAGCGGCCTTCACGATCGAGGTTGAGTCGGTCGTCGAAACTGGTGGCGGCTATCTCGCAAATTTAAGGATCACCAACACGGGCGACGAGACCGCGGCTGGGCTTACGCTTGAGGGAAAGCTAATGCAGGGCGGTGAGGAAGCCGAAACGAGCACCGCAACCCTGACCTACGTGCCCGCAAACTCAGCTCGAGATGCCGCCATGGTGTTCACTAAAGATCCCCGCACGATGAAGCTCGAAATCAGACCGCTCGGTTTCGAAAAACCGTAAAAGTTACCCGTACCAATCGTCGTGTTTTGACCATCCAAAACAAGCTAGGCACGAAGTCCAGATCCACTGATGGAGACAACCTGGGCAGAGTCCCCGCGTCTCAAAAGTATTCCATTCCGCGCCACAACCTCCGGCAAAGTATTCCGGTGCATCGACGGGACCGCACGCCCAGAGCCTTGACCGATCCGGACGCCACCGACAGATCGGACACTTAATCTCCGATGCGATCGCATCATCGTCACGCTGATGACCGGCTTCGGAAGATTCCGAGCCGGAGAGTTTCCCAGCTCGCAGAAATTTGAGAGCCGATTCCATTCGTTCAACGTTTTGCGACCGCTTCGCCGATTGTCCACACGGTTACGGAGCTTGATAGGCCGAGGCCCGACAGTCGGCCGGCGAGCATGACGATAGTTTCACCGTCCTCGACGACCTGTGCGTTGCGTAAAGTCTTCTCGCCTATCTCGAGCATTTTTTCCGTGGCATCGGTTTCTTCGGGTGAGTGGCGGGCGATCATTGCACCGCTCATGCTCAATGCCTTATCGAATAGCGGGTGAACGCCCCAGATTAGAGAGAGTTGGCTGCGTGCGTCCTCCGCTGTGGTCAGGGCGTAGATCTGCAGGCCCGACCGGAATGATGAAAGGCGTCGTGCCATCAAACCCGATTCGGTGAAGACGCCAACCTTGTCGGTGTTCATTTCCTTTGCGGCGTAGGCGGCTGCCTTGCAAAGCGCCTGGCTCGTTCGTTCTGTGGGGAGCTGGGAGAATTTCGCGTTCTTCTTAAGCTGATGCGGCTTGATGGTTTCGGCGGCGTCGATAATACGGCCCATCGTGCGAATGGTCTCAATCGGATGCGCGCCGGTCGCAGTCTCGGCCGAGAGCATAACGGCGTCCGTGCCATCCCATACAGCATTGGCAACGTCGGAGGCCTCGGCCCGCGTCGGCGATGGATTGACGATCATCGATTGAAGCATCTGAGTCGCAGTTATGACGAATTTATCGTTTGCGACCGCGCGATCGATAATCAGTTTTTGATAAACGGGCACGAGCTCTACGCTCGTTTCGACTCCAAGATCGCCGCGGGCGACCATGAGGCCGTCGGCTTCCTGAATGATCTCTTCGAGGTTCTCGATCGCCTCCGCCTTCTCGATCTTGGCGACGAGAAGGGCGCGGCAGAGTTCTCGTTTGTTCAGCTTTTTAATAAGTCCCTTTACCTCGCGGCAATCTTCGGCCGTACGAACGAACGAGAGCGCCACATAGTCGACACGCTGCTCCATGGCCCACTCGAGATCGGCGTGGTCCTTCGCGGTCATCGACGGGATTGGAAGTTTTGTGTTCGGTAGGTTGATACCCTTTCGCTCGCTCAGAATACCGCCTGTAACGACGCGGCAAACGACGTCGCCGCCGCTCTCGCTCTCGACTATCAGCTCGATTGCACCGTCATCGATGAGAACGCGCGAACCGTGCTCGACAACGTCGGGCAGTCGGTCAAAATTTGTCGCGACAATCGTCGAATCGCCCTCGATATCGCGGGTCGTGATCGTGAATCGCTGGCCGGTTTTTATTTCTACACTCTTGTGATCCTTGAGCGTTCGCGTGCGGATCTTCGGGCCTGAGAGATCGACCAGGATTGCAAGCGGCTTTGCGACGGCGGCGGCCGCGGCGCGGGCAGTGGCGATCGCCTCTAAGTGTTCCTCGCGAGTGCCGTGCGACATATTTATGCGCACAGCACTAATGCCGTTGTGGATCATTAGTTCGATAGTCGTTTGCTCACGCGAAGCCGGGCCGAGTGTGGCGAGTATTTTTGCTTTTCGCATCTATCAAAAGATTTTAACGTAACCGAAGGATTAATCGAGGTCGCGGCTCGTAGCGAGATAGGAATGAACCGCGGCGACGAATGTTGAGTGAGACCACGTCAGCGGCGAAACCGACACAGGCTCCCCGGTAAGCGGATTGAGCTGCTCGGCGAGGACTCCCGAGGGCATCGCCCGATCGGCCGTCCATTTCAGAAGTTCGAGTGCTTTCGCGAGATCGTCTTTAGTTGTCGCCGAAGCGATGTAATATTCCGCCAGCCAGAGCGTGCAAATGAACCATGGATTTCCCGTCGTCTCCTGTGTGACCCGTACATAATCGTCGTTCTCGAAGCGGGCGACCCCGCCGATGTGGGTCCTGAGCAGGAGCTTTTCCTCGATTGCTTCCATCGTGCTCGTCACCATCGGATCGTGGGCCGCGAAGCAGCCAAAATAAAAAGTTGCAAAAAGCGACGAGTCTACAGTTGCGTCCGCCTCAACGAGCCGACCGTCCTGGAGGTTTACGCTACGCAAGAATCGCTCCGCCTCGTTGCTGTAAAGATGCTCGCGCATCGCTCCAACGATTTCGTTAGCCGCGTCCTCATAAGTAGCGGCCCGGTCCGTCTCAGCGAAAAGCGAAGCGAATCGAGCCGCCGCTCGGAGCCCCGCGACAACGGTCGCACACGTAAATGTATGAATTCCTTTTCGGTTCTCCCAGAGGTTCCAGCTCGGCAGCGGCAATTTGAATGTCGCGTCACGGAATTGCGCCATGAAATCCGCGCAGGGAACGACCATTTTGCGATACATGCGATGGCAGAACTCGATATCACGGTAATTTTCGTAGTGATGCCAGAGAGCCCACAGGACGAGCGCCGTCGCATCTTCCTGGATCGGCACGAGGGCTTGCTTCATAGAAGCGTCCCAAGACGAATGCCAGCCGGACGCGATGGTTCCGTCGGGATTGTATTTTTGCAGAAAGTAGCCGTTTGCGTGAACGATGCGGGAGCAAAGATCGAAAAACGAACGAGTCGGGCTTGAATAATCGGCGCTGTCGAGTGCGTGTGCGACGAACGCCCCATCGCGGGTCCAGAGATAGCTGTAGTGGTCGGTGGCGCGTGCGGTAACGTCTGAGTCGTTCGCGGCCAGAATAGCCCCACGGTAATCGATCTGCGTGTGCATGATCAGCAGCGAGCGTTTGTAAAAATCGAGGAGCTCGACCGGCAAATCGCCAGACTCGGTGTCATTTTTGTTCACCCACGCCCGCCAGTAATTCGCTGTGTAGTCAAGATACAGCTGAGGCCGACTTTCGAGAATGTGTGCATCCAACCTTGTAACCTCATCCAGCGAAGTGCCCGCGACGATCCAATAAAACAGGACATTCTCGCCATTCGGCTCCAAATCAAAATTGACCTGGATCGTCGAGTCGACAGAGCCCTCGGTCGTCGAGGCCCCATTCAGAATGCCGTCCTCGGCATCTCGCCACGTGCCTTCCAGATCGCCGAAATCTTTGCGGCCCGTCGCGAAGTTATGAAAATGTGGTAACGAGTTGATCAGAAAGTAGCGATGTTTTTTGTAGTGAACCAGCGCCTGGGCGGTCGGATCGTAGTAGGCCGTATCGCCGACCGCGTTCTCGTAGATTCGAAAGTCCTGATGAAAGAATAATCTTGCCTGCCGGGCTGTGCCGCCGAGGTTCCTCACCGTCACTCGGCGGAGATAGATATTGTCGTGACTCGCGACGGTATCGTTACAGTTGATCGAGATTGCGAGAGCCTCATTCGTTAGGTCTACGTCGGTTACTAATGATTCATCGATGTATTTTAGTTCGCGTTTCCACGTGTTATCCGCAATCCACGAAAACGTTCCATCGATCCACAGACCAAAACGCGAGGGAAATCCGGCCGTATGATTCTCCTGTCCTACATGGGGAAAATAGATATCGCGGATTTGATACTTATCGTCGAAATTGATCAGCAGGCTGCCGTTGCCGACAGGAATATCTCTCATAACGGCGGCCTATTTAGCGGCGAGTGCGAGCTCGACTGCGGCTTCGATTTCGCCTGCAATCCTAGGGTTGAAACCTATAAATTTCTTTACGATCTTTCCACTGCGATCTATTACGAGCGTCTGAGGAATCGCAGAGTTCTCTGCGAAGATGAAACGCGTCAATTCCTCTTCGGGAAAGGCGAATGGGTAAGCCATCTTTGTATCCACGATAAAGTCGGGAATCTTTGGCCGATCATCCTCTCCACCAACGTGAAGGCCGACAACGACTAAATCGCCCTCGTGTCTCGCGGCAAGGGAATTCAGGTGAGGAATCTCCTCGATGCAGGGCGGGCAGAAAGTCGCCCAGAAATCAAGAATAACCGCTTTTCCGGAAAGGCTGGCAAGAGTCTGCACCCGATCGTCTTCGAAATTCCACGTCATTTCCGCGATGGGCTTAGAGGGCGGCAACGGAACGTTTGTCTGCTGTACCTCATTGATAGAAACCGGCCGATTTGACACCGAAATAGGAGCCGCCGAAGGCCGACAACCGATCAGCAGGAACGCCAAGAACAAGACTACAACCGCGTGGCGCATAAAAGGTAAATCGTAGTTGGAGACGGAGCAATTTGTGACCGCCGACGTTATGGACCAGTTCATGAACACTCGCCTTCCAATCGCTCCTTTGAGCGTTCGATAAAGGTGCGGATCATTATGGTGATGCGCTTCGTCATTTCCTTGCTGATTAGCGACTCGCCCGCGATGCCCGCAAGGAAGTGCAGGTCGCTCGCCTTTTTTCGGCGCAGCTCCACGAGCTGAGAGAAACGTACCTCCGTGGCGTCGTCGTCCTTCACAACAAAGTCGGCCGAGTAGCGCAGGAAATTTTCGGCCTCGCCCTCGCGAGGCAACCGCTCGACCCTATCTTCCGACGGCTCGCCCTCGACGACCGCAAAACGCTGCGAAATCTTCCCGACGACCGGAACCTCAACCTCAACCTCCCAGTGGGCAATGCCTTTCCCGTCCAGGTGAATCTTTTGAACGCCGGGCATCAAATCCACGAAGTTGGCGACATTCGAGAAGAACTCGCGTGCCCTTTTCAACGTAGTTTTTAGATCAACGGAATCGCTGTACCCAGCCTTAACGGTGAAGGTCATTATGAAATTATTCTAAAAGGCCTGACTACGTGCAAGCGGCCGCTAAAAGATCCCGTTAAACGCTATTGAATTGAAGAAGGGCCGCGTCATCGCACGCGTCATTCCCCGAAAAAAAGGATCCTCCGCAAACAGGACGACGTGCCCGGCCCCCTGGCGCTCATCGATCAGGTATGCGGTGCCGCGAAGTAATCGCTCTGTGTTGCCTTCCCAGACAAATCCGGAAACCGTCAGCGGCCTGCGCGAATTTGCGTCGAAGATCATCGCGTTCGTGCCTTCTTTCGAGATCCTAAAGAACGCACCGCCCGTTAAGAGCACCGCCATTTCGTCGCGATCGATTCCGTAGGTAATATAGGCCGTGCGATCAACGGTGGCTCGCATAAATGAGCCGGGAAGTGCCTCGGGAACTTTATTTGCATCGGCGGACGGAGACGCAATCGGGGGCAGCGGACGCGGAATTCCTTCTGTGCGGTCCGTGGGCATATCAGGCTGGGGTGGATCGCCCGGCTTCGCGGCCGCGGGCGCAGTCGTCGTCGTCGCGGACGGCGAAGGTGACGGGGAGGCAGCAGGTTCCGCGACCTTTCCTTTGTCTTCGTCGTCATCGCTGCCTACAAGTTTTGTCGATGTGAGGCCGACGTCCTTTAGAGCCGCATATACCGAGCTCCCTGAAATTGTCACGATCGTCCCGCCGCCCGCCGCGAACGCCTTCAAAGTAGCGGCGCCGCCCGATCCGAGACCCGCCGAATAACGCCCTGCCGAGCCGTCGGGCAGTATAAGAACGTTGTAATCTTTCAGCCCACCGCCGCGAATGTTCGCCAGCGTCATCGGCGTGAATTTGATACCGTACTTATCAAACGTCCACCAGATCGAACCGTAAGACTCCTGCACGACCCCTTCGTCCGCTGCGATGGCGATCTTTGGTGCGCGCAGGCTCGGCACACTCTCTCCGCCGACGCTGGTGTCGCCCTCTTCCGAATAACCAGTGTTAGCGGCGACGACATTTACGCCCATTTCGAGTGCGAGGACAGCGACCCGATCGTGGATCGTCTCGGGGTTTCGAGATACACGGATCACAAATGTGCCCGGCTTCCAATTACGCCCTGCGGCGTTTAGTTGACGCGTCGCGACCGCGACCCGGAACCCTTCCTGTAGCAATCGCACGACGAACGGCCCTGTGGAATCGCTTTCATAGGGAATCACGTAGGCGATCTGCGCGCGACTCATCACCTGCCCACGTTTCGCACGTTCGAGATAGCTGGCATCGACCATGCTGGCTGCGACGTTCGCAGTTTCTTCCGTCCACCACGCATCTACGCCGAACGAAAGCGGCATGGACCATGCCGTGATGTCGTAAAATCCGTACTGCTCTTTTCGTTGACCCTTGCCGCGAAGCTGGTTTCGCCGGAAGCGATCCAAGTTGTCATCAACGAAGGCCTTGTCCTGCGGCGTGTCCTGTTCGAGGACGGACTTGATAAAAATTCGTTGCGGCTGATCGAGATCGATGATGTAAGAGCCCGCCGGAAAAGTCTTAGCCCGTGCCGCTGCATTCTTTTCCAAATAGTCGTGGGCGGTCGATGAAGTAAATGGGGCTGACGCAACTTTGACCTCGACATTGCTTAGCCGGAGGACCTCGATCATCTCGGCCGCCTTAACTTTGTCGCTTGTAGGATCGATAACTACCCGCTTGAGGCGCGAGGTTGAGTCACCCATTGCCTTGCGGCGAAATTCGTAGAAGTCTCGTATTCGTTCGACCTTGTTTTTCGAGGTCGTCTCGAGAGTGGTCATCGAGGCAACATAGTGTTTTGCGATAGACGAACGAAACGTAACGATGGTGCCGTCGTCACGTGTCCATTTAAGGCCTTTCGGCCCGCCGCCGTCGGTTTCGTAGGTCATCCCAATTGCGCCGTTCAAGGACGGATACATATCCCAATAGCCCGGATAAAATGCGTCGAAAATGTCGCGAACGTAGTAATCCCAGCGGTTGCGATCAAACGCCGCAGCATTCGCGCGCCCGTAAATTTCGAGCCAACGGTTGTACATCGGTTGCGGCAGATTCGGATTTATGGGCAGGGCCACCGGCGGGAAAAAATACTGGTCCGGCTGGCCGTGATGGTCCACCGCGAGCTGCGGGTGCCATTCCATGTAGGCCCGCTGCATATTTCGCGATTCCTTTTGCGTAAAGGCGAGCGTGTCCCGATTTAAATTAAAGCGATAGTGATTCACGCGACCCCAGATTGCCCAGGGTTCGCGATGCTCGATAGCATTGACGTCCGGGGATCCGATCGCGACTGAGTTGTACCACGTGGCAAAGCGCTCGTGGCCGTCGGGATTCTCGCCGGTCACCACGAGCACTACGGTGTTCTTCAGGATGTCGAGGGTGCTGGCCTCATTTGACGCTGCCAGCTGATAGACCACCTGCATAAAGGCCTCGAAGGACGAAGACTCATTACCATGGATGGTGTATGCCATCCATGCGATCGAGGGATTCGACTGAGCTATAGAATTCGCATTCGCGGCTGAGGTTTTTCGAGGATCTGCGAGCCGCGCATTCTGAGCCTTAATCTCATCGAGGCGGGCAATATTCTCAGGCGACGAGATCGCGACGAGGTGCTGCATTCGATGTTCGTTCGTCGTCCCGATATCTAAAATTTTTACACGGTCGGGTGCCGCCGCCGCGATTCGCTCGATCACCTTTTCCATTTGTGCGTAGGTCGTGTGGTGATCGCCTACATCGAAACGCAGCGAGTCTTGGGGTGTCGGCACGTTTGCCCGGTAAGGCCCGCGATCGTAAAACTCGAACCGTGGCTCGAGCTGCGCTAACGCAGGAAGGGAATAGGCCGTTAGCAGGACGATGCCCCACAGCACCGGGGCCAAATGTTTTCTTATCATTTTCTCGTACGAATATTTGTTAAAATTGAACGGATTATAACAGATGCCTGAATTCACGACGACTACATGCCCTCGATGCGACGCATCGACAATGAAGAATTGGGATGAGCTCGATCGTGACGAAAGAATGCTGGTCGCCGCCCTGCCGGCCTCGATCAATCACCCCGATCATGAAAAAAGGAGGCTCCGCGTCTGCACGCGATGCCTCCATATAGAACGGGGTTCTGAGAATAGGACTTAGGGTGTCATCTGAACGCCGAAGTCAAAGAACTTAGAACCTACGCCTGCAGCCGTGTTCGAGTTGCCGGAATTGACGAGCATGAAGCCGTATTCGCCCTTTTTCAGGTCTATACCCGGTGTCACCCGGAAGATGCCGTTGCCCATATCTTCGGCCTTTACCTGGACAACATATTCGTCCGATAGACCACCCTTGGCACCGAATGCGTTGGATTTGCCGATCGTCACCTCGCGGTTATCGCTCCGCTGATTAAATCTAACGAGCGTGAACTCCTTAGGGTCCGACGGCACTCCGCTCGCGGTGTTGAGACCGCCGCTAGTAATGTCGAGGTAAAAATAGAACGTCGGCATGGCATTTTGAATCTGCAGGTCGGCGGAGCGTCCGGGCAGATTCGTTTTAGTCTTTACCTTTCCGATGCCATACGTAAGCGAAGATGTGAAGAGCCCGCCAGTGCGATTCTGGGCGGAGACATTCGCCTTGAGCGGAGTCATTTTCTTAACGCCATCTTTTTCTTCAAAAAGATAGATGCCGTAATTGTGCTTCGCCATCGGATCATTTGGATCGCCGAGTGCTCCGACCATTGCCGAACCGTTCGAGCTCGATCCCGCACCGCTTGCCATCATCGGCTTTCCGCTTTTGGCTTCGAGCATTGCGGCGACGACCGCATCGCTTACGCCCGCCTGCTTCAATTTAATGAGCGAGTCCGTCGACATGTCGAAGTTCGTCTTCGAGCTGCGAATTTTTCCCTCGATGATGGGGCCGCTCAGGCCGGCCTTTGTGAGAGTGATGACCTCGTCATTGGTCATCGTTTCCTGTGCGAATGCCATGCTCGCGAGCAGCATTACAACCGCGAAAATACTAAATCTTCTCATTCTCTTTCCTCCAAAATTCTGGTGGCGTGTCTCACGTTAACGAGCCCGCTTCGCGGCAGAGTAATTATCCCGAGCTCGAATATCGAGATTGGGACGGTAGACTCTTACTCTGATGAAATAGCGTTTGTCGGGCGTGCGTTCGCTGCTTGGATAATAACCCAAACTGTAGGTTTTGCGAAGCTCATCAGCGATACGCGCAAACGCCTGATTGAGGTTCGTTGTCGAGCTCACACGCTGCACGCGGCCTCCGCTCGAGTCCGCAATCTCTTGCAGAAACTCGCGGGCGTTCTCGTAGTCAGATTCTTTTTCGCCTTTAGCTAACGGCGACTCCACGATATACGGCTTGTCATTCTCATCGTAGAAGATTTGAGCATCCTTTCGCCGATTCGTGCGCACGTCGTCGAACGTGTCGTATTTAATGGAATAGACAATCGTGTCAGACTCTGCGACATCGCGGACAATATCCTTGGCGGATTTAGTGACGCTCATAGTGTCGACGCCGTCGCTCAGCAGAACTATCGCCTTGCGTCCCTGTACCAAGCGGAGTTCTTCGTTCAGCGAAGTGTCGAGGGCTGTATACAAACTTGTCCCCGAACCAATGCGTGCACCCTCGATCGCGTATCTAAGAGCTTTTCGGTTATCTGTGGGCTTGCAGAGCACTCGCACTTTTTGGTCGAACGACGTGACCATCATACGATCGTTCGGTCTCAATTGATCGAGAAATGAAAGCGCCGCTGACTGAATCTCCGCGAGTTTGAATACGCTGGAGTAACTCATATCAAGCATTAGCGCGACTGTGAAGGGCTCGTCGGAATTCGAAAAGTATGCGATGTCCTGCTCCTCGCCATTTTCAAAGATCTTAAACTCGCCCTCACGAATATCAGTCACAGCCTGGCCGTTTTTCTGCGTCACGCGAACCGGAATCACAACCAGCTCCGTCTCGACGCGAATGACGTCGTCGTCGTCCGGCCTGCCTTCGCGGGATTTCGGGATAGCCTCGCGAGCCTCGCCATACCGATCGCCCTTGGCGACATTCTCGCTGTAATCTTTTACGCGCGCGCTCTGAGCCGTGATGAAACCAGCAGCGGTAAGCAAGATTAAGAATAGGCAGAAATGATGTCGCAAGGTAACCCTATTCTATGCCATCCGGGGATTCCGTTGTACCACGAACAGCCGTCACTGGGCCATGAGATCGTCGAAGATTTCCCTTGTACGTAGTCGATGCAGCGATAGCTGCTCATTAAGGTCGTCCGCCGAACGGAGGCCCATATCGCGGGCGGTCTTTGTTAATGCAGCAGGGCTTACAGCCAAAAGGCTCCGCGTCCGGCCAATCGTCAGCCGAACGCTGTGGTCGAGGCGCGAAAGGAAATCGTACGCCGATATGAGACCGGCGTGGCTTTCGGCCGGAAGGGAGTTCTTCTCTCGCAATCGATCAAGTGTCGCTGCGGTTGAACGGTCGCCGTCATCATCCCGAACGTCATCCCGCAGCTGAAGAAACCGTGTTGCAAAATAGATATCGAGCATGCCGCCAGCGCCGTATTTGATATCTACGTCGCCGGTCCGCCTCGGGCCTGTACGGGATTCTTCCAGCGCCGTTCGGACACGATATGTCTCGCTGCGTAGCTCGTCGACCGGAATCTGGGCCGCCATTTCGTGGATTATGTTTCTGGCTTCGCGTTCCAGAAAGCGCGCGTAACTCTCCTCCAACCCAAGGCCACGCAATTTTACAAAAGCGAGGAATTCCCACGTTGCAGCTTCCTCACGGAGATATCTCAGAAACGCCTCGCCCGACGTCGCGATCATCCCTTTGGACCCGTGCGGCCGAAGACGCAAATCGACGCGATATAGATTTCCGTCGCGCGTCATGGAGGACAAAACGTTGACGAAGGTTTCGACGGTGCGAGAATGCTTCTCCACCGTTTCTTTGGTCTTCTCAGCATCGTAGGCGATCACGAGATCAAGATCGGAACCGTAATCCATCGTTCGGCTCCCGAGTTTTCCGAGAGCAAGCACGTCAAAAGTACCTTTCAAACCGACCTTTGAGATGGCGAGATCTCTTGCAGCCCCAATGCTCGCTTCGGCGAGTTGGGTTTGGAGGGATTTTGACGCAGGCAGAGCTAAATGGCCGCCCCGATCCGCCGTTTTTATCTTTGCCATCTCTTCCGAGTAGACCTTTCGAATAAGCGAGAAACTGTCCGAATAGCTTTTCGCGTTTCCTAGCCGATCGGAGAAAACATTTGAGTAATCACAAGTAGCTGGCAGGGACGACGCGCTTGTCTTCAGGGAATCGACGGTCGACTCACGATCCTGCGGCTCGATCGAAAGCGGTTGAGCGCGCACGGGACGATCGCCGAGTGAGCTCGCAGGTGAGCCTGTTTTTGTCTGTTTCCCGATCCGCCGCTCAAAGATTTCTCGAACATTCTTTGTATGAAGGCCCAGCGAACGCTCGAAATCGTTGAATCCCGCAAATTTCATTCGGGCTTGAAGGAGAGCGAGTTTTTCTGAGGACCTAGGCAGAACATGCGTCTGCAGCCCGTTTTCCATTTGAATGACGTGCTCGGTCCGGCGAAGAAAATCGTATGCCGACGAGAGCTCGGACAGCTCTTGCGATGAAATGTGTTTATGCTCCGCAAGGCGCGATAGCGAAATAAGCGTGTGCGGCGTTCGCAGCCAGCGGTCATCGCCCCCGTAGGCGAGTTGAAGGCCCTGCGCCAAGAATTCGATCTCCCTGATTCCGCCGCTGCCGAGCTTAACGTCGTATGCAGAACCGCTCGCGTTTTTCCGATCGATTTTCTCCTTCGCCTCGCGAATGCCTTCGAGAGCTTGTGCCGGAGTCACGTCGCTTGAGAATACAAGGCGCTCGGCTCGATTGATCAATCTTGTGAAGAGATGTGCCTCGCCGGCCGCCGCACGCGAACGGATCAGGACTTGGCGTTCCCATGGACGCGCGTCGTTTTCGTAATAGAGGGCCGTGTCTTCCAATGACATCGCCAAGGCGCCCAGCGAACCGTGCGGCCGGAGCCGCATGTCTACGCGATAAGCGCTCGGGGCAGCGGTATTCTGGCCGATCAATTTAATAATGAGTTCAGCGAGCTTTACGAAGTATTCGCGATTCGTCACGCTGTCGCGCGTACCGCCGCGAGTCTTGCCTTCCCCGGAGTATAGAAATAGCAGGTCGATGTCAGAGGAGTAATTAAGTTCGCGTGAACCCAGCTTGCCGAGGGCGACAATGCAAAAACTGGCCGACCTCGCCTTGCCCTTCGAATCCTCCTCCTGCGGCCGCCCGAACCTGTTGTCAACCTCCGCACACGCCGTGGCTATCGCAGACTCTAAAATAGAGTCTGCAAGATTTGATATCTCCTCGGTAATCTCTGCAATGGTCGCTAGCCGCCGAATGTCGCGAAGGAAAATGCGCAGCAATTCGCGACGACGAAACTTTTCATAAAGAGCGCCCGGTTGCAGCAAAGAATTTACGGAGCGAAACTGCGCGAGTGACTCGAGCAATTCCTCTTTAGACCTCACGCCCGAGTCGCGGCGGCGCTTGTCGAGCCAGGAAAGATAGCCGGGATTCTCCAAAAGTGTTGCCGCCAGGAAATCAGAAAAAGAAACGATCGCTAGCACATCAGAGAGTAAGCTGCGGTTGGTCGTGAGCTTTTTAAAGTCCCTCGCGTGCTTTTCTTCGAATTGCGTGAGAAACCGTTGCGCCGACTCGACGTCCGGGAGAGTGCTTAGAATTTGCTCGTCTGTGAATCTCATCTCCTAAATCGGCGCGGCTCGATTCCGTAATTCTTTATCTTGTAACCAAGTATCCGTTCCGTCGAGTCTAGCCGCCGAGCGGCCCTTGCGATATTGCCTTCGGTTGACTTTAGGGTGTCGACAATCAGGTCGCGCTCGAATGCCTCAACCGCCTGTGCCAGGGTCAATGTCGTCGCTGTGTCTGAGACCTCGGCGGTCTGCAAGGTCGGAGGCAGGTGATGCCCGTGAATCACGCTCGAGTCGCAGGTGAGCAGGGCCTGTTCGACTACATTCTCGAGCTCACGCACGTTCCCCGGAAAATGATACGCCGCGAGCATGTCGATCGCCGGCGTAGAGATTCGCCGGACATTCTTTTTATGTTCGGCATCGAGCTTCTTTAGGAAGTGTTCCGCCAGCAATAGAATATCTGCCTTTCTTTCCCTAAGCGGAGGGACGGAAATCGTGAACTCAGCGAGACGCGCAAAAAGCCCAGGAAGCATTTCGCCCTTCGCAGCGAGCAGCTCAAGGCTCTTACTGCTCGTCGCGATGAATCGCACATTAGCCTGAAATCTTTCACGGCGATCGTCGAGTATATTGAGCAGCTTAGTTTGGGATTCGAGCGGGAGGTCGGAGACTTCCTCAAGCAACAATGTAGAGCCTTCCGCCCGCGAAAATGCCTTCTCGTCGAGGCCTACATTCGAGCAAGTCAGGCGAACAAATGGACGTTTTGCACGAAGACTGTTGTGATGTATCGCTTGAGCGACAAGGCCCTTCCCGGTTCCCGATTCACCTCGAATGAGAACAGTCGTGTTCGAGCGAGCGATCTGTACTGACTGGTCATAAACCTGCCGCATAGCCGCACTGTTCCCGATCAAACGGCTGAAGTCGAAACGCTCTCGCAGCTCCACTTTGAGTCGCACATTTTCCGCGACAAGCCGCTTCATTTCGTGTTCCGACGCGTGTTCGGCATTTACGGCCTGGGCGATCATCGGAGCGAAGACTTCGAGGATCTTAATCGTCACCTCCTCGTCAATTTTCTTACCCGACCGAAATCCAGCGGCGACGAAACCAATCGTCTTGTTCAAAAATTTAACGGGCGCCGCGATTAGAAACCGCGTCGAAGTGCCGAAGGCGAGAAAGTTTAGGGCGGCGTCTTTCCCGACATCGTCGATGGCCACAGGCGATCCAAGAGCGAAAATCCTCCAGAGCGCACTTCTTGTTACCCGTTCCTCCAACCGCCGGAAGTCTGCCGGTCCGAGCCCTTCAGCCGCGATCATGTCAGCAACCCCGCCGTCCGCGCGTTCCCGCGCGATAAAGGAAATGTCAGCCGAGAGAATTCGCGAGAGGTTTTGAGCAGCTACACTGGCCTGTGACCTGAGACCATCGCCATTCGTAAAGACGGCGGCGGCTGTAGCGATTTCAGAAAGGAGATCGGTCTTCATGTCCTACAAAATTGTAGGCGAGCCGCCCGTTTGCGCGAAATCGGATAAACTGACCGAGTGGAACAGCGCGACGAAATTGTAATCCTCGAACAGCACAACAAACTGCGCTTAGAGGATTTATTGCTCGGTCAGTTCCCGAGATTGAGCAAGATGTACCTGCGCGAGCGCGTCAAAATCGGAGCCTGCGAGGTAAATGGCCGCCACGAGAACATCGGATATCGTTTGCGCACCAACGACTTTGTGGAGATTGCTGTCGACCACACACGCGGTACGGCGATGCGCCCCGAAGATATAGCTCTCAACATTGTCTACGAGGACGCGGACATTATTGTGGTGAACAAGCCGACGGAGATGCTCATGCACCCGTCGCATCGCGAGAACTCTGGGACACTTCTGAATGGGCTGGTTTTTTATTTGAACAAAGACAATCCGGGAACAGTCCTAAGGCCCGGGCTGCCACATCGCCTGGACAAGCAGACTTCCGGCCTCGTTATCATCGCGAAGAGTGCGACGGCGCATCGAAAAGTATCGGCCGCTTTTTTAAAGAAGCGTATCGAGAAAAAGTATCTCGCCCTCGTCGACGGCCGTGTCAATCAGCACGAGCAAACAATCATCGCTCCGATAGGTAGGTTTGCGGAGGAGAAGATTTGGGGCGTAAAGGACGATGGAAAACATTCAGAGACGCGGCTTGTAGTTCGCGAGCGGTTTGAGGATAAAACTCTTGTCGAGCTTGAGCCAATTACCGGCCGGACGAATCAGTTACGAATTCATTGTGCACTGATCGGTCACCCGATCGTTGGCGACGACCAGCGCGAAGGCTCGCCATACTTTAGACTCTGCCTTCACGCATGGCAGCTCGGTTTTCCACATCCGAGGACGCAGGAGATCGTCAGATTCCAAGCCGACGTCGATTATTTCGCACCTGTCTCTTCTGCGGGCGAGCCGTCCTCGACGAACTGATTGTGCAGAATTACTGGCGGTGCCTTTTTTCGCAGGCGAATGTTCAATATCTCAACTAACACCGAGAAGGCCATCGCGAAATAGATGTACCCCTTAGGAATCTTCTGATGAAATCCTTCGGCGACGAGCATCACGCCGATCATCAGCAGGAAGGAGAGCGCGAGCATTTTCACCGTCGGGTGGCGCTGGACGAACGCACCGATTGAGCCGGCAAAAGCCATCATAACAATGATCGAGATGATGACTGCGCCGACCATTATATAGATCCCATTGGATCCGTATTCTGTGCTGATCATTCCCACAGCGGTGATCACCGAGTCGAGCGAGAAGACGATATCGAGGAGGACAATCTGAATGATCACACTGACGAAACCGGCATAGACTCTTTTGGATCCGTGCCCTTCTTCGCCCTCGAGACTACCGTGAATTTCATGCGTGCTTTTCGCGAGCAAAAACAACCCACCGATCAGCAACACCAGGTCCTTGCCTGAAAATCCCCAGCCCCACACCGAAAACAGGGGCTCGGTCAGGCCTATTACCCAGGAGATCGAGAGCAGCAACAAGATGCGAATGCCGAGCGCCAATCCGAGGCCGATAAACCGAGCGCGGGCACGTTGCTCGGGCGGTAGTTTTCCCGACAGTATCGAGATGAAGATTACGTTGTCGATGCCGAGGACCAACTCGAGAAGCGTGAGGGTTCCAAAGGCGATCCAAATCTGCGGGTCAGCAAGCCATTCCATCTAAAGATTTTCTCCGTGAAGTCAGCAAACGTTTTATGGATTATAAAGCGTGAATTAGAGGTTTGCGAATCATCTGATAAATTCTGATGGAACGATGCGAAAACGAAGATGAAGCGTTCAGTTGCTGCACGAATTCTGGCTCTTTCTTAAGAGAGAGCAAAAAGCTCTGGCTTATCATAATGGTCGCGCTCGGGGCCTTTCTGATATTTGCCCGAGTCCTCGGCGCTCGCCGCGTTTATTTATTCAATTTTCTAGGGAGCGTCGGTACACTAACCTTCCACCCACAATAGTTGCGACTGGCGCACCGTGAAACGTCCAGCCGTCGAAGGGCGAGTTGCGGGATTTTGAACGCGACTCGGCGTTGCGATATTCCCAGGTGAGATTTGGATCGATGATCGTAACGTCTGCGATCGAACCGGGAGCGAGAGTGCCGCGCCCGGTGAGACCAAGAATCCGTGCAGGATTTGTCGAACATAGCGCGACGAGTCGGGCGAGGTCGACAATGCCTTTTTGAATGAGCTCGTCAAACGCGAGGCCGACCGCAGTTTCGAGTCCTGTAATCCCAAATGGTGCGCGGTCGTATTCGAGAGCTTTTTCGTCGGCGTGATGCGGTGCGTGATCAGTGGCGATGGCGTCGATCGTCCCGTCGCGGAGGCCCTCGAGGATCGCCTCCCGATGCTCTTTGCTGCGCAGCGGCGGCGCCATCTTGGTGTTTGTGTCGTAGCCCTCGACGACCGAGTCGGTCAGCGTAAAGTGATGCGGCGTAACCTCGCAGGTGACGTTAATGCCTTCGTTTTTTGCACGCCGAACGGCCTCGACCGCTCCCTTCGTCGAAACGTGTGCAATGTGAACCTTAGCGCCGGTTTCTTGCGCCAGCAGGATGTCCCGCACGACATCAACGTCTTCGGCGAGGGCGGGCATTCCTTTTAATCCGAGCAGGAGCGACATCCTTCCCTCATGCATTACTCCGCCCGTCGAAAGCGATTTGTCCTCGCAGTGGTCGATCACGGGCAGGTCAAAGTCGCGCGCGTACTGCATCGCTCGCCGCATGATTCCCGCATTCGGCACCGGCCGCCCGTCATCCGAGACCGCGACTGCGCCGGCGGCTTTCATCTCGCCCATCTCGGCCAGCTCCGATCCGTCAGAGGATTTAGTGATCGCCCCAATCGGGAAAACATTTGCGAAGCCGGCGATGCGTGCCTGCTCGATCATATATCGCGTGATCGCCGCGTTGTCGTTAACGGGCGAGGTATTTGGCATCGGGCAGACGCTTGTCCACCCACCGGCGACCGCGGCCGCGCAGCCCGAGGCGATCGTCTCTTTATGCTCGTGCCCGGGTTCGCGCAGGTGCACGTGCATATCGACAAAGCCGGGCGCGACGAGCAAGCCAGCCGCATCAAAAATCTCGCAGTCCTCGGGGGCGTCCTCGCCCGGTTTTACCCAGGCCGTGACGAGTCCGTCCTCGATCAGGACGGACATTCCGGTATTTTCGTTCGCAGCCGGATCGATCAGATGGCCGTTTGCGATTAACAGTTTCATTACGTCTTCGGATACTTGGCGTCGGCCTTCACTTCTTTGAGCTGTGCCATTATCAACATTTTCTCCCCCGAGTTATTGATTGAGAGCCTTTCCCCCTGTTGCTAAATAGAGCACCGCCATCCTGACGGCGACGCCGTATTTTACCTGATCGAGGATGAGCGAACGTGAAGAGTCGGCGACGTTCGAGGCGATCTCGATGCCGCGGTTCATCGGGCCTGGATGCAGAACGATCGCGTCCTTTTTAGCGAGATTGAGCCGCTGATTCGTCAGCCCGTAATGGATCGAATACTCGCGCAGGGTGGGAAAATAAGCCGAGTCTTGCCGTTCGCGCTGAATACGCAGGATCATCACGACGTCGGCTTCTCGGATGGCGTCCTCGACGTTGGAGCAAACCGCTAAGTTTGCGCTAACGAATTGTTGAAATTCCTTTGGTACCAGTGTGCCCGGGCCGGCAACGCGGACCTTAGCGCCGAGCTTTGTAAGGAGATGAATGTTCGAACGGGCGACACGGCTGTGAAGGATGTCGCCGACGATGGCGACTTCCAGTCCGTCAAACTCTTTTTTATGCTCGCGTATCGTCATCGCGTCGAGCAGAGCCTGCGTCGGATGCTCGTTCGCGCCGTCGCCCGCGTTGACGATCGCCGCGCGGCTCACCTTCGCCAGCTGATGCGGAACGCCGGCACTCGAATGCCGCACAACGATACAGTCCGGCGCCATAGCGTCGAGGTTGAGCGCGGTGTCGAGCAGCGTTTCGCCTTTCGAAACGCTCGACGACGAAACGCTAATGTTAACGGCATCCGCCGAAAGACGCTTGGCGGCTAATTCAAATGAGGTTCGCGTCCGGGTCGACGCCTCGAAGAATAGATTGATTACGGTTTTTCCCCGAAGGGCAGGGACCTTCTTCACCTCGCGGTTAGAAATTTCCGTGAACGTCTCTGCCGTGTCCAGAATGCCGTTGATCTCCGCCGGGCTGAGGTTGCGGATGCCCAGAAGATCTCTTCTCCTGAACGGTTTAGTCATAAAAAACAGGCCCGAAAGCCTGTCTAACTTCGTTCGAAAATTCCTACTGCTTCTTCGTCGTCGAATTCCTGAAGCATTACTTTGACGATCTCCGTCTGTTTCGTCGGGACGAGTTTACCGATAAAGTCGGCCTGAATCGGCAACTCGCGGTGTTCCCGGCCGCGATCGATCAGGACGGCGAGCTGAACCTTTCGGGGACGGCCAAAATCCATGAGTTGGTCCATCGCGGCGCGGATCGTGCGGCCCGTATAGAGCACGTCATCGACGAGGACGATATTTTTGCCTTCGATGTCTTCGTCGAGCTCGGTGCGATTTACGATCGGATTAGCACCAACGGTCGAGAGGTCGTCACGATAAAGAGTGATGTCGATGATGCCATACGCCGGCTTTTCGCCCTCGATCGACTCGATCTTGTCGCGAAGCCTCTCCGCGATGGGCACACCGCGCCGGCGAATGCCCACCAAATATAGGTCTTTCGCACCACGATTATTCTCGACGATCTCGGTTGCGAGTCGACGAAGCGCACGCTTCATCTGCGACGAGTCCATTATTCGGGACTTCTCAACGAGATTCACATCATCTGCCATAGGTCTCGGAAATCGTAACAAAGCCGGATAGAATCCGCAAAGAAACGACTCGGAAGTTTGCTGCACCCGAATCCTACTTTAGAATCGAATTCCAATGTCGTTCCTATGGCAAAAACTGATGCGTCGAGCTATGTTTGCACTCGATGCCGAAAGAGCGCACGAGCTCGGGATCGCAACTCTCCGAAGCGGCCTCGCATTACCATTTATCGGCGAGACCGAGCCTGATAGGAGTCTCGCCGTGGAACGCTTCGGCCTACAGTTTCCTAGTCCGCTCGGAATCGCGGCCGGTTTTGATAAGAACGCAGCGGTCGTAAATCAGCTCGCCGGCCTCGGCTTCGGCTTCGTCGAGGTGGGTACCGTGACCCTCGAGCCGCAGCTGGGAAACGCAAAACCCCGAATGTTCCGTGTCCCACAGGACGGGGCATTGATCAATCGCCTGGGTTTCAACAACGAGGGAGCGGTCGCCATTGCTGAGCGTTTGAGAAAGCTGACAAGGCGGTGCATCGTGGGCGTCAATATTGGCAAGAACAAGGACGTACCGAACGAAGAGGCGACTGAGAACTATTGCAGAACCTTCGATCTGGTTCATTCGGGGGCCGACTACGTCGCCATCAATATCTCGTCTCCTAATACACCGAATCTGCGCGAGCTCCAAAATGCCGAAAGCCTCGACGCTCTCCTAGGCGCCTTGCAGGATCGAAAAGCACGGCTCGCTCCCAGTCTCCCGCTACTCGTAAAGATTGCTCCCGATATGGACGAGGCGGACTTCGAACGTGTCGTGGACACGTGCCTGCGACTCGGGATTGACGGCATCATCGCCACAAATACCACCACTAGCCGCGAAGGGCTCAGCACAAACACGGGGGGCATTGGCCCTGGTGGGCTGAGCGGACGCCCGCTCGCGGCTAGATCGACTGAGATCATCCGCTCGATATATAGAGTTTCGAACGGCAAGCTTCCGATAATCGGCGTCGGCGGTATTTTCACCGCTGAGGACGCTTTCGACAAAATCACTGCGGGAGCAAGTCTCGTTCAGGCGTACACAGGTTTCGTTTACGCGGGGCCGACGTTTGCCCGCGAAGTAAACGCCGGACTCGCCCGGATTCTCGACGAGCGTGGCTATGAGTGCATCGACGATATTGTCGGCATGTCCGCGAATGTTTGACACGTCGTCACTGGCCGATATAATAAGGGTTTTGCCGTTCGGCTGACGAAGGGCACTATTTGCTCTTTTGCAATGTTTATCGAGCTCGAAAGCATTACTCGGGATGTCAAAGTGGTCGCTTTGACAGTCGCGGCCGGAGCCATCGACCTGGAAATCGACGGCACGACGCTGAAACGCGACATCGAGTTTGAAGGCTCGACCGAAAGAATTGCCGAAAAGGCCCACCTACGGGGAAGGATTTCGACTGAGACGGAGGTCGAATGTACGAGGTGCCTTGAACCGGTCACCAAATCGCTCGAGATCGGATTTGACGATGTCTTCGTCGATCCGGCGGACGAACCAGTCGCGGACGAGATAGCGGTCACCGGAGCCGATCTCGACGAATCGATAGCGATTGACGGCAAGATCGATGTTGCCGAAGTTATTCGCGAGCAAATTATTCTCGCATTGCCTGAACAGACCTTCTGTCGGGCCGATTGTAAAGGGCTTTGCCCAAAGTGCGGCGAGAATCTAAATTTGATAGATTATAACTGTACAGAGTCGGAAATTGACCCTCGGTGGGCGGCTCTAAAGAATTTGAATTAGCCAGAATGGCTAAAGTTTTTTGAGGTTAGAAAATGCCAAATCCTAAACGACGACATTCACACTCGCGTACGCGCCAACGTCGCGCCCACGATGCTCTGGTCCGGCCACAGTTTTATCTCGACAAGGAGTCGGGTGAGCCTAAACAGCCGCACCGCATCGATCCTAAGACGGGTGAATACAAGGGCCGCAAGATCATCGCCGTCAGAGATTCCGAGTAGATTGTTTGAAGCATTTCAAATTTGTCGCTCTAATCCACGTTAATGACATCACCAAACGCGGGCATCATCGGGATGGGACACGCTTATCCGGAAGGCATTCTCACGAATGCGGATCTGGAAAAGATGGTGGATACGAATGATGAGTGGATAACCTCGCGCACCGGCATCAAGCAACGTCACAAGGCAGCCGACGGCGAATATACTTCGCAATTTGGTGTCAAAGCCGCGAGCCAAGCGCTCGAACGATCGAAACTCTCCGCCGAAGACATCGATATCATCATTTGCGCCACAACAACGCCGGATCAGATCTTGCCGTCGACGGGTGCGCTGATACAGGCGCAACTCGGCGCAAATAACGCTGCCGGGATGGATATATTCGCCGCGTGTTCGGGATTCTTGTACGGCCTGACGATGGTTGAGTCGATGATCCGCACCGGCCAGATCAGTCACGCCCTGGTCATCGGTGCTGAGGTGCTTACCAGATATGTCGATTACACTGACCGCGGCACGTGCGTGATCTTCGGCGACGGAGCCGGAGCTGCGGTCGTTGGACCGGTTGCGGAAGGAAAAGGAATCCTCGCGACTAAGATTCGCTCGGACGGCCGTTACGAGGATCAGCTCTTTGCTCCCGGCGGCGGCACAAAGCTCGGCACGACACACGCGACAATCGATAACGGCGACCATTTTTTCAAGATGCGCGGCAATGAGCTTTTCAAGGTCGCGGTTCGCTCAATGGCCGACGTTTCGGCCGAGATGCTCGCGAAAGCTGGCTATACGGTCGATGATGTCGATATCGTAATTCCGCATCAGGCCAATCAACGCATCACCGATGCGGTCGCGTCCCGCCTCGGCGTTCCCGAGGAAAAGGTCTATTCGAATATTGCCGAGCACGGCAACACCTCGTCTGCTTCAATTCCGATCGCCATGGACGAATGCATACAGTCAGGCCGGATAAAAGAAGGCTCGCTCGTCCTGCTCACCGCCTTCGGCGGCGGCGTGACATGGGGCGGAACGGTCATTAGGTTTTGAGCAAAACAGCTTACATTTTTCCGGGTCAGGGCAGCCAGGCGGTTGGTATGGGAAAGGACCTGTTTGATAACTTCGCGGCTGCTCGTGAGGTCTTCAAAGAGGCGGACGACGCGCTCGATTTCAAGCTGTCTGCAATGTGCTTTGGCGGCGACGAGGCCGATCTGCAGTTAACGGCGAACACGCAGCCGGCGATCTTAACCGCTTCCGTCGCAGCCTACCGCGCGGCCAGGGCAGAGGGGCTTGCGGCTCCGGACTTTGTCGCAGGTCACAGCCTTGGAGAGTATTCTGCGTTAGTCGCAGCAGGAGTGGTGGAATTTGCAGATGCGGTCCGCGCGGTGCGCAAACGTGGCACGTATATGCAGGACGCTGTGCCGATGGGCGTAGGGGCGATGGCGGCGATCCTGGGCCTCGACGTTGCGACTGTCCAGGCGGGCTGCGAAGAGGCGGCGCAGGGCGAAGTTTGCTCGCCCGCAAACATCAATTCGCCGTCTCAGATCGTTATCGCGGGCGACTCTGCCGCTGTTGACCGGGCGTGCGACATCTTGAAAGAAAAAGGCGCGAAGCGCGCGATCAGGCTAAACGTCTCGGCGCCTTTTCATTGTGCATTGATGATGCCCACTCAGGAGAAGCTCGCGGATGATCTCGGCGGCCTGAATTATGGGGCGTTTGAATTTCCGATTTTTCACAATGTCGATGCCGGCGAGAACAGCGATCCTACGGTCGTGGCGGGGAAACTTACCAGCCAAGTGTCGTCGTCCGTACGTTGGCTCGCATCGGTACAGAATATGATACGTGCAGGAGTCGATCGCTTTGTAGAGATCGGTCCAGGAAAGGTTCTAACGGGACTTGTGCGGCAGATAAGCCGTGACGTAACATACGCGAATATTGAGAATTCTGAAAGTCTGAAGAAAGTATTGCAATAGTAAATATTTAAGGAGAAGCCATGGCCGAAGTACAAGAAAAAATTAAACAGATTATCGTAGACGAACTGGGTGTCGACGAGGCAGAAGTTACAGAAAATGCACGGTTCATCGAGGATCTGGGTGCCGATTCGCTTGATCTCGTCGAACTCGTGATGCGTTTCGAAGAGGAATTTGATATCGAGATTCCTGACGAAGACGCTGAAAAGATCCAGGCCGTCCGCGACGCGTACGCCTATGTCGAACAGCACAAGGGATAGCCTCGGATCAGTAGACGGTTGCGAGTGGATAGTTGACTGGACTGTCCACTTTTAACTTTCAACTATCCACTTATATGAAGCGTCGAGTAGTAGTCACGGGGCTCGGGTTGGTTACGCCTATCGGAAACGATGTGGCGACGACCTGGAGCGCCCTGATGGACGGAAAAAGCGGTGCGGGGCCGATTCAGAAGTTCGATACTGAAAAGTTTTCGGTTAAGTTCGCCTGCGAGGTCAAAGATTTCGACCCGCTCAATTTTCTAGATAAAAAAGAGGCCCGCCGAATGGGTGCCTTTACACATTTTGCGCTCGCTGCTTCGGACGAGGCGATGAGGAGCAGCGGACTCGTAATAGACGAAACGAACGCCGATATGGTCGGAACTTACATTAGTTCCGGGATCGGCGATTTCTGGGCGATCGAGCGTGAGCATGAGAAGCTCCTGAGGTCGGGGCCGGACCGTGTCTCGCCGTTCTTTATCGTCTCGGCGATCGTCAATCTGGCCGCTGGCAACGTATCGATCCGACACGGAGCAAAGGGTCCGAATTCGGCAACCGCAACGGCCTGCTCTGCCGGCGCCCATGCAATCGGCGACAGTTTTAGAATGATCGAGCGCGGCGATGCCGACGCGATGATTTGCGGCGGTGCCGAATCTGCGATCACGCCGATGTCCGTAGCGGGATTTGCGTCGATGCGAGCGCTCTCGACCCGCAACGACGATCCGCAGCACGCGTCGCGACCTTTCGATCTCGAACGCGACGGTTTTGTAATCGGCGAAGGGGCAGGACTCTTGATCCTGGAGGAATTGGAATTTGCGAAGAAGCGTGGGGCAAACATTCTTGCCGAGATCGTCGGCTACGGAATGAGTGGCGATGCGTTTCACGTGACGATGCCGGACGAGACGGGCTCGGGTGCGATAAGGGTGATGGAACGTGCGATCAACGACGCGGGAATCTCGCCCGATCGGATCGGGTATATTAATGCTCACGGGACCTCGACGCCCTACAATGACAAATTCGAGAGCCTCGCGATCAAGAAGGTGTTTGGCGAGAACGCTCTGCAGATTCCAGTCAGTTCGACAAAATCGATGACCGGTCACGCGCTCGGTGCCGCCGGCGGCGTAGAGGCTGTTTTCTCCGTGAAGTCACTAATGGAGAACAAGCTGCCACCGACCATAAATTACAAAACGCCCGACCCGGACTGCGATCTCGACTATATTCCTAACGAGGCCCGGGAGGCCACGGTCGAGTATGTACTCTCGAATAATTTTGGCTTTGGCGGTACGAATGCCTGTCTGATCTTCAAGCGGTACAGCGAATAAATGAAAATCATCGTCTTAATGAAACAGGTCGCTAACAAGGATGCGGTGCTGCGCATCGCGGGCGACGAAAAGTGGATAAACGAAGCGGACGTCTCACATCAGACCAACGAGTCGGACGGCTACGCGCTAGAAGAAGCATTGCGTACTGTTGAAGCAAAGGGTGAAGGCGAAGTGGTGGTCTGCTCGCTCGGGCCGCAGTCGGCGAAGACTGTAATCAAAGATGCTCTTGCACGCGGCGCACATCGGGCGATTCACATCGTTGTGGATGACACTAAATCTATGTCGGCGTACCAGATTGCCCGGGCGATCAGTGACGCCGTTAGGGACGAGGCTGCCGATCTGATATTTTCGGGACTCCAGTCGGACGATGCGAGCTTTGGTCAAACCGGAGTTATCCTGGCGGAGCTGCTTGAAATCCCGCACGCGACGATCGTAATCGAAGTTGATCGCGAAAGCCTGGGTGACAGCGTCCGCGTAAAGCGCGAGCTCGAGAGCGGATGGTATCAGTGGTTTACGTATAAGACGCCCGCCCTGATGACGATTCAATCGGGTATATCGCAGATCCGATATGCATCCCTAAAAGGCATCATGGCTGCGAAGAGCAAAGAGGTGCGGGAAGTCACGCCATCGATCGAGAAATTCGCATCTGCGCCCAAAATCGAGAAGGTTTATATCCCTCTGAAAACGAAACAAACTCAGATGCTCGGTAACGGCGACACGAAGGCCGGCGCAGTCGAGCTCGTGCAGAAGCTCCGAGATGAAGTCCGGGCCTTTTAACTCCTTCTTTCACTTTCAACGCAGGTCCGAGGCCATACGGCTTCGGGCTTTTTGTAATTTGGTTGTATTCCTGCGTCTTTGGGTGTATAAAGGACTGCGCCACTACATTACAACTTTCACACAGGAGGATACCTTATGTATCACGATCGTGGACGGGTCATTTCGATTGGCCTGCTCCTTTTAACTCTCATCTTCGGATCGCCCGCCGCGGTCCTCTCTCAGGGCGAATGCAATATCGTTGGGCCGCCCCTTGTCACGACGGGCGATATTTCTGCCGCTGACACTGATCAAACACTTCGGCTTTTCCGTGACGGCCGTAACACGACGTGTCTTTTCAACCGGCCACAGTTTACGTCGACCGGTACCTATGACGCCGATCAATACACCTTCACAAACACAGAGGCCGGACCCGTCTGCGTCCAGGTAGATCTCGACGCGAGAGGATGCGGCGTTTCCACGAATCAGATCAGCATGGCCGCATATCTCGGAACGTACAACCCGTCAAGCATTCTCACAAACGTCATCGCCGACCCGGGCCTAAGTACCGGGGGGAATTTCGCGACTTCGATGTCGTTTTCTGTAGCGGCGGGCGCGACGTATGTAATAGTCGTTCATAGCGTCAACGCCGCGACCACGTGTCCGAGCTACACTTTCAGACGGACTATCACAAACGGTTGCCGTAATACCGGATTTGATGCCGCTAATGACGGCAGTGCCGACCTTGCTCTGTTTCGTCCAAGCGGCGGCTTAGCGACCTGGCAGACAAAGCCGTTGAATGGCACACCGACAAGTACGCAACTCGGTTCTTCCGGCGATATTCCCGTTCCGGGCGACTACACGGGCGACGAAACAAGCGATGTTGCCGTCTTTCGTCCTTCAAACGGAACTTGGTATACGACAACAAATCCGGCAACCAACTACGGAGCACAGCGTTGGGGCATCAGCACTGACCTTCCCGTGCAGGGCGACTATGATCGCGATGGCATTACCGACCTTGCGGTTTTCCGTCCATCTGAAAATAATTGGTATATTTTGAGAAGTGCGACGAGCGCCTTCTCGGTTGTTAATCTCGGCGTTTCGGGCGATAAACCTGTCCCGGCGGATTACGACGGCGACGGCAAAACCGATGTGGCGGTTTATCGTCCAAGCAACGGTTTATGGACGGCTCTCGGAAGTTCGGGCAATTACGGCTCATTTTTTATTCAGAGACTATTCGGTATTTCAACCGATATTCCCGTTCCTGCCGATTATGATGGAGATGGCAAGGCGGATACGGCGGTATTTCGTCCGAGCGAAGGAAATTGGTACGTCTTCCAAAGTTCACTGACCACGGCACAAGTGCGGATATTTAGATACGGTCTGCCAGGCGATATTCCGCAGCAGGCGGACTATGACAACGATCGTAAAGATGATTTTGCTGTCTTTAGACCGTCAAATAACACTTGGTACATCAATCGAAGCACCTTGGGAGCTACGCAGCAGGTTTTCGGCGCAGCCGGCGATATTCCCGCAACGTCGCCAAACCGAATTCCGTAGTCATTCTATTGACGATTCAACCCATCAGACCGGAACTTGGCGTTTGCCAAGTTCCGGTCTTTTTGTAAGAATTTTTCTTCCTAATCTTTGGAAATAAATACATATGAGCGAAATTTTAGTATTTATCGAACACAGAAACTGCACTCTCAACAAGATCTCGCTCGAGGCGATCACCGCCGCACAGGCGATCGGCAAGGATCTCAACCTTACGGTCGCGGCCGTGATTCCGTGTGACAAGGACTGCTCACTCGCACAAGAGATTGCGGGCTATGATCTTGAGAAGGTAATTGTCCTAAAGAGTGAAAAACTCGGCATTTATACTCCCGATGCCTATGCGGATGCATGGGAACAGGTGATCGAGGCGGAGAATCCACATTACGTCCTAATGGCGCACACGTATCAGGTGCGCGATTTTGCTCCGAAGGTCGCGGCACGCCTCGGCAGGGAAGTCGTCGGTGACTGTATTAGGTACAAGGTGGACGGCGGTAAGCTAATCCTGACGCGTCGCATTTTTCTGGGCAAGCTCGACGCAGATGTGACGATCGGCGGCGACGCGCCGTACTTTGCTACCTTTCAATCGGGTGCTTTTCGCGGGGACAACGCGACGAAAGGGTCGGCGAGCGTCGAGACGATGGAGGTAACGGTCGGCGACGTCCGGATGACGCCCGAGGAACCCTTCCAGGAAGCCAAGGCTTCGGTCGACCTTACGAAATCTTCGATCATCGTTGCGGTAGGCCGTGGGATCAAATCGCAAGAGAACATTGCGTTCGCGCAGCAGCTCGCCGACGCTCTCGGTGCGGACCTTGCGGCCTCGCGGCCGATCTGCGATGCCGACTGGCTGCCTATCGACCGTCAAATCGGCTCCAGCGGGCAGACCGTAGCTCCAAAGGTTTACATAGCGCTCGGCATCTCGGGCGCAATCCAGCACATCGTCGGAATGAAGAACGCCTCGACCATCGTCGCGATCAACAAGGACGCCGAAGCGCCCATCTTCGACATCGCGGATTACGGCATCGTCGGTGACCTCTTCGAAGCAGTCCCCGTCATCGTCGAAGAAGTTAAGAAGATAAAAGGATAGGGTTCCTCCCATCACCTCTCTGAGAAGCCGGGCCGCTAACGAGTTCGCGCGTTCTAACTGTGCGATTTTTGATGGAAAGCCCGTGTTTGCGGGTTTTTTGATGGTTGGTGGGCTGGCGAAGGGTAAATCTAGGTCCTCGGAGACACAATTTCGATCCTCGCAGACATATTTCAAACGGTCGCAGACACATTTCAAAAGGTCGCAGCGATAAAATCAACCCTCTCCATACATAAAAAGCGCCTCCGGAAAACCCGGAAGCGCTTTGTTGAGGTTAAAAGCATTTGTAGCTGTCTGGTGCGATTTGAGGTCTAAACAGATGCCGCGATCGCTTCGTCGAAGATCTCGAGGGCGACGTCGACGTGTTCCCGGGCGAGAATCAGCGGCGGTGAAAAGCGAATCGAGTTTGGGCCGCAACCGAGGATGATGAGGCCGCGCTCGAAGCACGCCATCTCAATTGCATCGCGAAGCTCCGGGTCCGCTGCGCCGTCTTCTTTTACAAATTCGATGCCAAGCATCATTCCGAGCCCGCGGACATCCCCGATGCACGAATGCTTTTCCTTTAGCTTGTTCAAACCGCTTTCGAGATAAGCTCCAACCTCGCGAGCGTTATCGATGAGCCCGCCTTCGAGCAGCTCAATTGTCTTTATGGCGGCCGCGAGTGCAACGGGATTGCCGCCAAAGGTCGAGGCGTGTGCACCCTTGTGCCAATCCATCACCTCTGCACTAGCCACGCACGCACCGATCGGCATTCCCGAGCCGAGGCCTTTCGCGAGGCAGACGATGTCGGCTTTTACGCCTTCGTGATGATCGAGAGCGAACATCTTACCCGTGCGGCCCATACCGGATTGGACCTCATCGAGGATGAGCATAATGCCGTGCTCGTCGCAGATCCTACGGAGTTCCTTTACGAACATCTTTGGTGCTGGAATGTAGCCGCCTTCGCCCTGCACGACCTCGAGAACTATTCCGGCAACTTCCTCGGGCGGAGTTGTAGTCTGGAATAGACGCTTCTCGATCCAGTTGACGACGTCCTGCGAGACTGTTTCCTCATCGCAGGGTTTATCGGTTACAAAGTGCCGGAACTTATTCGGATACGGAATGTGGACAACGTCGAGAGCCTGCCGCATAAAGCCCAGCCGCTGTGCCTTTCTTGAGCTCGTAAGGCTCAAAGCTCCGAGCGTGCGGCCGTGGAATGAGCCATAAAACGCGATGAACTTCTGCCGCCGCGTGTGATACATCGCGAGCTTGAGGGCGGTCTCGATCGCCTCGGCACCGCTGTTTGCAAAGTGCGTGCGGCAATCGCCGTCAATCGGCACGATCTCGCTCAGCTTCTTGCCCAGCTCCGGCATGTGCCGGTAATAAAAATCCGTGCCGCACAGATGGATCAGTTCCGCTACCTGCTTTTGCAATGCGGCCACGACTTCGGGATGGCAGTGCCCCGTCGAGCATACGGCGACGCCCGCGTTGCAATCCAAAAAGACATTACCGTCGGGATCGGTGATCCAGACTCCGTTCGCGTGGTCAGCAACCAGCTTATAATCGGGCCGCGGATAGCTCGGCGTCACGTATTTTGTATCGGCGTTGATGATCTCAAGCGACTTCGGTCCCGGCAGTTTCGTTTTGATAACGGGACGCTGTAACTGTGTTGTCGGTGTCATGATTTATTCTCCAATTCAATCGAACGAATAGAAATGAGGTCCCAAGGCGGAACCAAGGCGTCAGCTCTGGAGAAAAGAAATTAGTCGCCTGCGAAGAGATTCGCACGCTGCTTGACGGGACGTAGCTTTGATATCGAGCGCGGGGTCATCGAAAGTTGCGATCAATATATCAGAATGTATCGGGCAATTCAAAAGATTTGTTCGAAACGCGCGACAATTACCCAATGCCGTCTAACCGCCTGATAAACGAAACGAGCCCTTATCTCCTACAGCACGCTAATAATCCCGTGGACTGGTATCCGTGGGGCGACGAGGCATTTGAAAAAGCGAAGGCCGAGGACAAGCCCGTGATTGTCTCGATCGGTTACTCCGCGTGCCACTGGTGTCACGTCATGGAGCACGAGTCGTTTGAGGATGAGAAGGTGGCGGCCGTCATGAATGAACACTTCGTGAACATCAAGGTCGATATGGAGGAGCGGCCGGATGTCGACCAGATCTATATGTCGTTCGTTCAGATCACGACGGGGCGCGGCGGGTGGCCGATGAACGTGTTTTTGACGCCCGACAAACGTCCATTTTTCGGCGGCACATATTTTCCGCCCGCGCCGCGACACGGTATGCCGTCATGGCCCCAGATTCTCACGAGCCTCGCGGAGGCGTACAAGAATCGGCGCGACGAACTCGAGCATTCCGCGAATGAGATTGTGGGCGAACTGCGGCGAATGAGCATCGTCGAGGGCGGTGCACCGTTATCAGAGGATCTGCTGACTGCGGCCTTTGACAGTTTCTCCCGAACATTTGACGAGGTCCACGGCGGCTTCGGCAGTGCGCCGAAGTTTCCACCCTCGATGTCGCTCGAATTCCTCCTCGCATACAACGCCCGGACCAGTGACAAACGCGCGCTCGATATCGTTACCCACACGCTCGAAAAGATGGCGTATGGCGGTATTTACGATCAGCTTGGCGGCGGCTTTCACCGTTATGCTGTGGATGCGATTTGGCTCGTCCCGCACTTCGAAAAGATGTTGTATGACAACGCCCAGTTGATACGAATTTATCTACACACTTTCCAGGTCACGGGCGACCAGCTCTTCGAAAGAGTGGCGGTCGAAACCCTCGAATACGTGATCCGCGAGATGCTAGACCCGAGCGGCGGATTCTACTCGTCACAGGATGCCGATAGCGAGGGTGAAGAAGGTAAATTCTTCGTTTGGACGCCCGAGGAGATCGAGGCCATCCTCGGCGAGGACGATGCGAGCGCGTTTTGTAAATTCTACGATGTGACTGCGAGTGGCAATTTTGAAGGTAAAAGTATCCTCAATATTCCTAATGCCGGAGGGGCCGATCGGCGCTCGGATTTTGAAAGCCCACGGGGACTTTTATTCAATGAAAGGGAAAAGCGTATTAAGCCTCATCGCGATGAGAAAGTCCTGACCGCGTGGAACGGCCTGATGCTGGCCGCATTCGCCGAGGCAGGTGCTATTCTCAATGTCCCTCGTTACCGCGAAATAGCGGTACGTAATGCCGAGTTTATCCTTACTCAGTTGGCGGCCGACGGTAGATTGCTGCGTACGTGGAAGTACGACCGCGCCAAACTCAACGCATACCTCGAGGACTACGCTAATGTTGCCGACGGACTGCTAGTTTTGTTCCAAACCACCGGCGAGTTTCGCTATCTGACGGAATCACAGCGTCTTGCGGATTTGATGATCACCGAGTTTTGGGATGAAGAGGGCGGCGGGTTTTTCTTTACCTCTAACGACCACGAAGAGCTGATCGTCCGCAATAAGGACTTTTACGACAACGCGACGCCCTCTGGTAACTCAGTCGCGGCCGAAGTGCTACTGCGTCTTGCAAAGATAACCGGCGAAGAGAAGTACGAGCGTTTTGCCGTTGCGACTCTCAGGCTCGCTGCATCGCAGATACGTCGGCATCCGCAGGGATTCGGCCGTGCGCTTGCGGCATTGCAGTTTCACCTTTCGCCGACAAAAGAAGTCGTGCTGGTTGGCGGCGGGGAAGCGTTGACACGTGCAGTAGACGAGCGTTATCTGCCGTTCGCTGTCATTGTTCGCTCGAGTGTACCTTCCGACGCTCTGCCGTTGCTCGCTCATCGAGATTTGCTCGACGGTAATCCAACGGCTTATGTCTGCCAGAACTCTGTTTGCGAGCGGCCTGTAACATCGCCCGAAGACCTCGGATTGCTGCTATCGGCCGGTAAATGAAAAGGCCCAACCGTTTAGAACGCTCGGGCCTCTCAGTGAAAAAATGATTCAGTAACCTTACGGCTTCTTCATCATGTTCGAGTTAGCAGCAGGTGCCATGGTCGCTGGCTTGTTTGCGTTCATGCTGTTCGAATTAGCTGTGGTAGTCGTCGTAGTTGTGTTCGTCGCTCCCGTATTAGCGTTGACCGTAGTGTTGGTCGTAGTGCTGATCACGGTGTTGGCGTTTGAATTCATGCGGTTCATGTTGCCATTGCCGTTATTAGCCGCGGTATCGCCGCAAGCCATTCCAATAGCACCGAGGCCGAGAACGGCTGAGAGTGCAATAACTTTTTTCATTTCGAGATTCTCCTGTCTTCTTCAAAGATTACTTCTGACGTGTCGAAGGACGGAACATGCCTGCATGGACCATCTTCTCGTTCCTCATCTTTCATTTGTTGGAACTACCCGAAACTATATGCATCCGCAATGGGCGTGTCAACTGAAAATAGCCGGTTTTAAAAGTTTTTTTCACGCCCGCAGGGGGTCAAAAAGGCAAATAAAAAAGCACCGTCCAAGCGGACGATGCTTTCCTAAAAACCTGTCGGTTATCAACAGTTAGCTTCGTGGCGTCGGGCTCATCATTTTGCCGTTAGCAGGCTTGTTCATGTTGCCGCCGGTGTTCATGTTGCCGCCCGTGTTGCTCGAACCGGTGTTACCCATTGGGGTCGACATCGGTGTTGACATCGGTGTGCTAGCCGGAGCCATCGTGTTGGTTCGGTTAGCGTTAGCATTGGTGTTGTTCGTGTTGTTAGCAGCAGAACCGCAACCAATGCCGAGGGCGCCAAGGCCGAGAACTGCTGAAAGTGCAATTACCTTTTTCATGTGTTTACAAACTCCTGTTTTCTTCTCAAAGAATAAATTTACTATTTCAAGTATGCCGGCCGATGGAACACGACCGTTTTTTACCCCGAACTCTTTCTTTTCAGGGCAAACGAGAGAATAAGGATAGCTGAAGGATTTGTCAACTAAATATTAGCCTAGTTTCAGACTTTCTCTCGATCCACGGTGGATGCCGCACATGCATCTTCCACAGCGCATCACCACCGGCTTGAATTTTCCATATCGCCGAAACACGTGCTGCTTAAGGCCATTATTCGTAACGCAGGCATTCGATCGGATCGAGCCGTGACGCCTTTCGGGCGGCAGTACGCCAAAGATAAGGCCGACGCCAATTGATTTAGGTTCACGAAAAGTTCCAGACGGCGTCGTTGCGTCTGCTCGGCAGCTTTGTAAATGCTCCCGCCGCTTATGAATCGGCGTGCCGTTGCGGCTGAGCCAAATCACCGTGTTATACTCTCGTTTTGCTCCCAATTCAGTTACCGAACGGAGAAATAGCTTGAGCGTCTTAGTCGATAAAAATACGCGCCTCGTCGTGCAAGGCATCACGGGTAAGGAAGGCACGTTCCACATGCTGCAGATGCGTGAATATGGAACAAATGTCGTCGCGGGTGTCACGCCGGGAAAGGGCGGCACAACGCACGAAGACGTTCCCGTCTTTAACACCGTCGAGGACGCCGTGCGCGAGACCCGCGCAAATGCATCCGTGATCTACGTGCCGCCCGCCTTTGCCGCGGACGCAATCATGGAAGCCGCGGACGCAGGAATCCCGGTCGTGGTTTGCATTACAGAGGGAATTCCCATCGCGGACATGGTCAAGGCGAAAGAGTTTCTTAGAGACAGGACGACGACGCTGATCGGACCGAATTGCCCCGGCATCATCTCTCCCGGCAAATGCAAGATCGGCATCATGCCCGGCCATATTCATAAAGAGGGAAGGATCGGTGTTGTATCGCGTTCGGGCACGCTGACCTACGAAGCGGTGGGGCAGTTGACGGCGCTCGGCCTCGGCCAATCGACCGCGATCGGTATCGGTGGCGATCCGATAATCGGAACGAATCATACCGACGCGCTCAAACTTTTCCAGGCCGACGAAGAGACCGACGCGATTGTGATGATCGGCGAGATCGGCGGCACCGCCGAAGAAGAGGCCGCTGCGTACGCAAAAGATAACGTTACAAAGCCGATAGTTGCCTTTATCGCCGGGCAGACCGCGCCTCCCGGACGCCGGATGGGCCACGCCGGCGCGATCATCTCCGGCGGAAAGGGCACTGCAGCGGAAAAAATGAAAGCGCTTGCCGAAGCCGGCATCCGTGTCGTGGAGTCCCCAGCGGATATCGGGCAGGCGATAGTCGACGTGCTCGGGTCGAAGGCGGCCGCTTAGGATTATGAAGTTTACAATCCTGAGTCACGCCGGGATGCTCGTGGAGGGTGGCGGCAAGTCGATCTTGTTCGATCCGTGGGTCGTCGGGTCGACATACTGGCGCAGCTGGTGGAATTTTCCGGAGATCGAGCGGGAGTTCCTCGACGACATCAAGCCCGACTACATCTACCTCACGCATCTTCATTGGGACCATTTTCACTCGCCCAGCCTCCGGCTTTTCGATAAGGACGTGAAATACCTCGTCCCGAAAATTCCGGGCACGCGAATGGTCCGCGACCTTCGCTCGATCAAGCGGATGAATATCGAGGAAATACCGCACGGCGAAAAATACGAGATTTGGGATGACTGCTTTCTTCACTCGTATCAGTTTGGGCTCTTCGCGGCAGACTCGGCGTGTGTCGTAAGCGACGGCGAGACGACGCTATTCAATGCGAACGACGCGAAAACCTTCGGCTACTCGCTCCGTCAGATAACAAAGCAGTTCCCGAAGATCGATTTCGTCTTTCGCAGCCATTCGTCGGCGACGCCATTTCCGTATTGCATAAAAGATTATGAGGAGTCGTTCGCTGACTTTCGCTCGCAGCAGGATTACATCGAGGAGTTCACGAGCTTTTCCGCCGCGGTAGGAGCCGAATACGCGATTCCGTTTGCGAGCAATCACTGCTTCCTTCACAAGGAAACGCGAAAGTTCAACGCGACCGGCGTCGATCCGCAGATGGTCGCAAACTACATGAACGCCAAGGGCGACGCAGGCGAGCGAATGCCCACGGCAGTCGTGATGGTGCCCGGCAGCTCCTGGTCGCGCGAGGAGGGTTTCAAGCTGCGCGAATTTAACTACGCCGACAAGGCTAAGATCGTCGAACAGATGGCGCAAAAATACGAGACTAAGCTTGAAGCGCAATACGAAAAGGAGCGCGGCTATAAATCAGACTTCAAGGCCTTCAAGCGCTACTTCGACAAATTTCTCTCGTCGACGCCGTTCCCAATGCGAAAGCTCCTGCTGCCAAAAGTTCTTTTCAAGACGACCGACTACGAAGGCGAAAAATTCTACCTTCTCGATATTCCGGGTAATCAAGTTTTGGAACTCAAAAATGACATCGACGAGGTCGACGCGAAGATCAGCGTTCCGCCTATCGTGCTGATGGCGTGCTGCCGGCAAAAAATGTTCTCTGTTTGGTCGGCGTCCAAACGGCTCGAGATCGAGCTAGTCAACGGCGGCCTCGGCAAGATCCAGGCACTGCTCGGCTTTCTCGACTTTTTCGAGAACGAGGGCCTGCCGCTCCGCAATAACTTCTCAGGCCGCAACTTCCCGATCTGGCTTCGTCGATGGCGCGAGGGTGCCGAGGCCGTACGCCTATTTTTCCGGCACAAGGTGCTGCGAAAAGAATTTGTCATCAGCGAGCTCTACCGATAATCGATGCCGGCGAACACCATCGAAGTCACCTGCGATCTCTGCGGCTCCCTCAACCGAAAACTCGTCACGATCGAGTACGACTATCCGATCTATAAATGCTCTGAGTGCACGTTCGTCTACGTCGGCAAACGGCCCGAGGCCGAGGACGGCCGCGTTGTTGGCGAATATTACGAGGAAGATCGTGCCGAGGTCGAGGCAAATCGCGAGCGTTACACAGGCGTGATCGCGTTCCTGCTCGATGAGGCCGCCAAGCTAAAAAAGCCTGGAAAAATTCTCGATGTCGGATGCGGTTTCGGATTCTTCCTGCTTGAAGCGCGCGCTCGGGGTTGGGAGCCGTACGGCACCGAACTGTCCGAGGCAGCCGTTGAAATCGCAAAGACTCAAAACGGCCTCGAGAATGTCGTCTACGCCGATCTCGAGAACGCCGATTTCGGTGGTGTGAAATTTGACGTTATCAATCTCACGAACGTGCTCGAACACGTGCCCTCGCCGACCGCGGTTCTAGCCGCGTGCAAGTCGTTCCTCGCGCACGGCGGCATCCTGCTCATACGCGTGCCGAATATGGAATTCAACGACCTCAAGCAGTCGCTCCTGCCGATACTTCGCCCGATGAAGATCGTGCCGGGCGGCGGCGAAACGTGCTATCTCGCATCCCCTCCACCGTTTCACCTCGCCGGGTTTTCGAATCGGACGATACGCAGGTACTTCGAAAAAACCGGCCTGCGAACCCTCGCCGTCAAGCCGTCAAAACTGAGCGGAATGGCGAACGAAAAAACCGCCTATATGCTCTTCGAGAAGGCCGTGGATGCGATCTTTCGCCTCTCGTTTACGAAGATCAATCTTTCACCTACAATATTGGCTATCGCAAGTAACGCGAAATAACTCACTTACGGAGAGATGTCGTCACCTCCGCAGCATTAATGAACAATCTTACATTTGGAATTATCAAACCCGACGCGGTGCGCGCGGGCAATTACGGGAAAATTATTGATCGGATTTTGGCCGGCGGATTTAAGATCCGCGGTATGAAGCTAATCCAGCAGTCGCTCGGACAGGCCGAGGGCTTTTACGCCGTGCACGCGGGCAAAGGCTTTTTTGGCGAGCTGACAGAATTCATGTCGAGCGGGCCGTGCGTCGTGCTTGCGCTTGAGAAAGAGAACGCCGTGCCTGCTTGGCGCGAGCTGATGGGAGCGACGAATCCCGCTGAGGCGGTAGAAGGCACTTTGCGTAAGGACTTTGCGGCCTCGATCGGCGAAAACGCCGTCCACGGCTCCGATTCGGACGAAAATGCCCGGATCGAAATCGCATATTTCTTCAGCAAACTCGAGCTCGTCTAAGTTGGCAGAGTTGCGGGAAGATGCAGGAACGCCTTTCTTGAAACGGACACCTTAGCTGTAGACTATCCGGGACTATCTGTAGCTAGCTGCAACTTTCTGTAGCCCTGAAACTCTTATGAAAAGATGCCCCTCATGCGATAGGACGTTCGAAGATTCGATGCGTTTTTGCCAGACCGATGGCAATCCGCTTATGGACGACGGCGGCGATGCAGTTCTGGGGCAGCGCCCGACCGAGGATCTGCTGGACGTGCCTTCGGAATACGACGTGTCGCTGAAAGAGCACGAAGAGCCCCTGATGGACATCCCGGCAATTGACGCCGACGTTCCGCGGCCGCCTGACTTTACTCCCCCGAGCACGGCAGCGAAACCGCCGCCTTCGCCATTCAACGAATCTCCCGCGGAGTCCGAATACGCGCGGGCCCAGGCGGAGGAGATTCGCTCCACGTTTGGCCAGGAAAACGCCGATTGGACACCCGCGCCGCCGCCCATCGCGGCCGCACCGATTTCCAGTTGGCAATCGGACGAGGGCGTCGCAAGCCCGTCATTCCAGTCCGCGGCAGCTTTAGGTAATAAGGAACAGACGCTCGCGATCATCTCGTTAGTTTTAGGCATTGCGGGTCTCACCGTCTGCTGCGGCGCAGTGATTCCGAGCGTTGCGGCGATCATTACAGGGGTAATGGCGCGCGGCAAAGCTAAGAACAATCCAAACCAGTACGGCGGCGATGGAATGGCATTGGCTGGAATTATTACAGGGATTGTGGGCATTCTCGGCGGATTGATTGTGTTAGCGTTTTGGATGTTCGGAATGTTCGCGAGCGTGGCGACCGGCAGTTTTTAACTAATAGCTGTATGTCACTTGTTTCCGACGTCATTCAATCGACCCTCGCGATCGTAAAGGGAATGAAACGGACCATCTCGGAGATTCCGCGGGCTAAGTGGACCGTCCAGTATCCGGATGTGCCGATTACCCTTCAGCCTCGCTACCGTGGGCAGCACCTTTTGCATGTGGATGAGGCGGGAAAAGAGAAGTGCGTCGCGTGTTACCTCTGCGCGGCGGCATGCCCGAGCGACTGCATTTATATCGAAGCCGAGACCGATCCGCGTCCATATGAGGAACGGATCGGCCGCGACGAACGATACGCTAAGGTCTATAACATCGACTACGGGCGCTGCATTTTCTGCGGTTTCTGTGTCGAGGCCTGTCCGAAAGACGCAATCACCCACGGATACAACTTCGAGCTTTCCGTCTATAATCGAGCTGATCTGTTGAAAACAAAGGACGACCTCCTAATAACAAAACAGAAGCAGTCAAAAAACTACCGCGTCGCGCTCTCCGGCGAGGACGTCGATTCCGAATACAAAGAAGTCTAGCGTGTCCGTCGATAAACTGCCGCCGACAGCGAAGGGCCGAAGATATGAGATTCGTGCCCAGGGCCTTCGTGCGTTCGCCGGCCTGATAAAGGACGATCAGCCGCTCGACCCTTTCGAACTCGCGCGCGCGGCAAAGCTTTTCGTCGCTCCATACGATCAGATCGAGCCATTTTTGAGCGAAGCGACGAAAGCCCACCTTCTTGGCGGCGGAAAGGAAGCGTGGTCGGGCGGTGCCGCATCCCAGACGCTGCCGGACGGCAAGAAATTGATTATCCTGAATCCGACGCACGGAAAGGCTCGCCAACACGCTACCCTAATGGAGGAGATCTCGCACCTTTTCCTAGGCCATACGCCAAGCCGGCTTGCGATAAAAGCTAAGAACAAACAGGGCGAGACGATCGCCCGCGACTACAACGAGGCTATCGAGGAGGAGGCATATTCGACCGGTGCAGCGGCTCTGGTTCCATATACGGCGCTTCGAAAGATGGTGCTCTCCGGCAAGACCTCACGCGAGATCGCGCGCCATTTCTCGGTTTCACGCCCTCTGGTAGAGTATAGGATCAAGGTTTCGCGGCTCTGGGATTCATATAAGGAAAACGTGTTTCAAGGCAGCGATTGAACATGGAAAAGAAGCAAACGGCCAATCCATTATCGAGCGAAGATAAGCTTCGCATGCTGCTCGATATCACGAAGAAAATCAGCCGTTCGTTAGATCTGGACGAGGTATTAAATCTCGTCATGGACACGCTCGGCTCGCTCATCCCGTACGATGCCGCGGGAATATACCTGATCGAGTTCGGGGGCGAGGGCTCAAGTCCCTATATATTTAAATCAAAAGTGATCCGTGGATACCAGATCAGCTTTGAGCTGATCGAGCCGCAGCTAAAGATCGGCGAAGGGCTTCTCGGGACAGTCGCCCAAACCGGTAAAGCGATCATCTCGCCGGACGTGAGTAAGGACGAGCGCTACTTTCCAGCACGTGAGCGGACTCGATCAGAAATGCTCGCGCCCATCATCTCTAACGATCGCGTTATCGGCGTATTCGATTTGGAAAGCGACGAGATCGACGCGTATTCCCTCGACGATCTTGCGATGCTGCAGCTCCTAACGTCCCAGGTGGCAATCATCATTGAGAAGGTGCGGCTGCACGACGAGGTCGTCGAAAAAAAGCGAATCGAGGCCCAATTGCAGATCGCTCGACAGGTTCAGCTCGAGCTCTTGCCTGAGAAGGATCCTGAAGTTGATAACTTCGACATCAGCGCATATATCTTTCCGGCGGAGGAAGTTTCGGGGGACTATTACGACTGGGTTCGAGTCTTCGATGACCAGATCGGAATCGTTGTCGCCGATGCCGTTGGTAAGGGAATCCCGGCCGCGCTGCTAATGGCATTCCTGCGTGCATCGCTGCGGTCCGCGGTGCAGGTCGGCTACGCGCCGCATATCGCGTTCTCAAAAGTCTCGGCACTGCTCAAGGACTCGATTCGGGACAATCAGTTCATCACCGGAATCTACGGCCTTCTCGATTCAACAAACAAGACCTTCGTGTTCTCGAACGCCGGGCACAATCCGCCACTGCTCATCAAGCCTGATGGCGAATATCGCTTTGTCGAATACGGCGATATGCCGTTGGGAATGTTTGAAGATACCCACTATCACCAGCACTTCATCCGCTTCGAGCCCGCTCAGGTGCTGGTCATTTATACCGACGGAATCACAGAGGCTGCTAATCCAAACGGCGACGAATACGGGCAAGACCGTTTCGCCAAACGAGTTCTCGACGGAATTCACTTGCCTGCCAAAAAGCTGATCGACCATGTCAGAAAAGGAGTGGCGGATTTTACAGAACGCAAGTTCCTCGAGGACGATGGGACGCTATTTATAGTTAAGGCGACATAAAAGAAGGTGCCCGAATTCTCGAGCACCTTGCTTCGCGTGGACTTCAGTTGTAGGGAAACTTAGTGCGCCGTTAAGGACGCGTGGGCAGAATCACCGCCCGGCACGACTGGCGTGCAATCGTTATCGTAATTAATCTCGTCGTTCCCGGTAGAGAACGCGTACACGTCGAAGTCGTAGGCATCTAAGATATCTGTCAACTGATTCGAGCGATTTAGGAAAACAGTCTCCGTAAATCCAAGCTCGGCTCTTATACCAAGAAGGCGTTCGACCACCTCGATCGGTGCAAATGAATGTTGTGGGTCTCTAAAGGTGGCCATCAGTCGTAAGCGTGCGGAATTCCGCAGGCATCCGTTTAGACTGCACGAGCAATCATAATGGTTGTTCGAAAAATTTAGCTGACGGTTTCAACCTTGATACTGGTTGCGAGACCGCGTATATTCGACGTAAGAACCCGTCCATGGAGTAATAAATGTGTAAAAGCTATCTGAATTTTGTACCCACGCTCATAGTTGCACTGGTTTGCTGCGCGTCCATAAATGCCCAAGATCGGGGCTTGTCGTCCGTCGCGGGTGACCGTTACGTGATTTCGGCGCGTGCAGGCGGCGTAAATCACATCGAAGGCCCGGTTGATGTAATGCGCAATGGCCGCAAAGCATCGTTGAAATCGGGCGAAGAAGTCGAGGTGGGCGAGCGCGTTTCGACGGGAGCGGCCGGCCGTTCCGAGATCTTGCTAAATCCGGGCTCGTACATGCGCGTCGATTCGAATTCATCGTTTGAGCTTGAGACAACCTCGCTCGACGACCTGAAGATAAAGCTGCACCGCGGCTCGGCGATGTTCGAGGTATTTGCGTCGCCTCAGTTTCGCGTATCCGTCATAGCTCCACAGGGGCGCCTGTTTCTGGTCGAATCCGGCATCTATCGCGTCGATGTAGATGAGAATGGTGGGGCAAGCGTATATGTATGGGATGGAATGGCTCGGTTAGGTGATCGGGCGATGACGGAGGTCAGACGTTCGCGGACTGGGACGATCGCGACGGGACGGTCAGCGGTCGCCAAGTTCGACCGCGATGAACGCAGCGAGTTCGTGGTCTGGAGTAAGACGCGAGGCAAGGCGCTTGCAAAGTCTAGTAAGGAGATCAAGGACCGTGCGATGCGCAGTTCGCTGCTCAGTTCGTTTAACGGCGGGCGTTGGGGATTCTATAATTCCTTCGGGCTGTGGGTACGCGATGCGAGCTTCGGGCGCTACTGCTTCCTGCCATTCGGCTCAGGATGGTATTCGCCGTACGGATTTTATTACGGCAACAGTATCTATTGGTATAATCTTCCGCCAATCGTCTATCAGGTACAGCCTAATAATTCTCAGAACGGAATAAAGACGCGTGCTAGGGTCGAGGGCGATACAGAGATTGCTCGCGGCATGAGAAGGCCGCCGTTCAGGCAGATGGAGATGGACAGAAGCAGCAATCTTCCTGTCAGGCAGGAGATGGACCCGACGCGTGACCGTTCGCCATCCCCTCCGACGCCTGTGTACCGTCCAGCGCCGGTTTATGTCCCGGTTCCGGCCGATAACGGTTCGAGGCCGTAGATTACATCTAATTAAGGGTTGAATTCGAATGGAGGTCGCGAGGGTTTCGCGGCCTCTTTTTTATCGAAGGAGCGAGAAGATAAACGCGGGGTCAATCGGAGCAGGCTTCGTTTGGGTCGGTACCCACGGTTCGAGTATGAGAATGATTGATTGAAAGCCATTAAACAGAGTATGAAGGATGATGCAGGGCAGAAGATTACGAGAGTACACTCGCAGGGCGGTCAATACGACGCTTAGCAAAGTTAACAATGTCAGCGTCGAAACGCTTTCGTAATATTGAGGGACGTGAACAGCCGTGAAGAGCACCGTTACTAGCAGAAGGGCTCCAGCCGCGCCCATCGATCTCTGGAAGGCGTTGTAAAGGATGCCTCGGTATATGACCTCTTCGACGATCGGGGCTGTAAACGTGGCAAGGATGGCTACCAGATACACGGCGGTTCTTGAACTGCGCAGGATACGCATCAGCTCGTGTTCTTGCTCAGGCAGGTAAAGGCTCAGCAAAGCCGCCAGGCCGAGGAATCCAATCAGGATTGCCGGATACGCCCACCACTTCACCCCGCCAGCCGACCATCCGAGCGTCTCCCGGAAGTCGTGTCGCCGCATCGCAGTTACGACAAAATATGAAGCGATGAGGGTCAACAGGTGAGCGGGTAAGATGGCTGCGACCTGAAGCAATATCGCGGTCTTATCGGTCTTTGCAAAGTCGGCAAACGCCTCGGCGTCTGTAAAGGCGGGCCCGGACGAAATGATATATGGCAGGAGCACAATCGCCGGGACGAAGAGGATAAGGAGCACGCTAAAAAGCCACATGGCGAAGGCCATGCTGCTGTTCCAGGGTGGATTGTCGGGTGATAGCGGAAGCGTTGGCGCTCGATTCGCTGGTGTCGGCACTGGCAAGTAATGCTCGCTCTGATCGGTTTCCTGCACGAGAGTGAGTTTAGCGAAGCGTCGATTTTGTCGCAAAATAGATTTCCATTCTTGCTAATTCGTACGATCGCAGATAACCTAAAATCCCGTGGAGCCACACGGGGAAAATACTCAACAATCTGTGATCGCAGTTATCCCCGCGAGGTACTCGTCCGTCCGGCTGCCGGGAAAGATGCTGCTCGAAATCCACGGTCGTCCGTTGATTCTTCACACGGTGGGTCAGGCGATGAAGGCGGCGAGCGTCGACCGCGTAATCGTGGCAGCAGACGATCAGCGAATTTTCGATGTGGTACACGCAGAAGGGTTTGAGGTTGTGATGACGTCAACCTCTCACCAGTCGGGCAGTGATCGCGTGGCGGAGGTTGCCGAGACGCTACCCGAGGGAGCGATCGTCGTAAACGTGCAGGGCGACGAGCCGCTAATCGATCCCGATACGATTGACCGAGCGGTGGCCGCAACGAGTGACGCCGACATCGCAACCACCTGGGAACCGATTACGTACGTTGAAGATCTTGAGAATTCAAACATTGTAAAAGTGGTCACAAACGCCGCGGGCTTTGCACTGTATTTTTCGCGATCGCTGGTGCCTTTTCCGCGGGAATTGTCATTACGACATGGCGGTTCGCAGGCGGCATTGCGAGATGAGCCGGCGCTGTTGCGACACTTCAAGAAACACACTGGCCTCTATGCATTCCGGCGTGAATATTTGCTAAGGTTTGCGCGGCTTCCGCAGACAACGCTCGAGAGAGTTGAAATGCTCGAGCAGCTTCGTGCTCTCGAGGACGGGGCGAAGGTTAAGGTTGTACAGGCGGCTTCGTCTTCGATCGGGGTGGATACCGAGGAGGATCTGGCCCGCGTACGCGCGATCGTCGAGGCGGGCCTGCTCGATTCCGTGGGAAGTAGATAGTTATGGGCGACTGGGTTGGACTTGCATTTATCGTTCTGCTGATTGTCGGTGCACTGATCGGGTTGCGCGTACTGGCGAAGAGTCGTACGACGACCTCGGACGAATTCGAGCGAAACGCGGCTGAGGGCACAACGATGATGGGCGCCTCGTTTAATGCACTCCAGGAGGCCTTCGATCCCGCGGCCGCAAGATCGAAGGAAGTGGTTGAGCAGATGAAGGACGGTACTTATCGTAAGAAGAAACGCGAGGGTAAGGCTGAGGGAGACGCGGAGGAAGAATGACCAAATACATATTCGTAACGGGCGGTGTTGTTTCGAGCCTCGGCAAAGGACTTGCGGCAAGTTCCATCGGAACGCTCCTCGAGGCACGCGGAATTAGCGTGCAGATGATGAAGCTCGACCCATATATCAACGTCGATCCGGGCACGATGTCGCCTTTCCAGCACGGTGAGGTGTATGTGACGGACGACGGTGCCGAAACCGACCTCGATCTTGGCCACTACGAGCGATTTACGAGCGCCAAATTATCGCAGGCGAATAACTGGACGACCGGTCGTATCTATCTTTCTGTGATCGAAAAGGAGCGACGCGGCGATTACCTCGGCAAAACGATCCAGGTCATTCCGCACATCACGGACGAGATCAAGGCGCGGTCCGCAAAGTTGCGGAAATGCATGAGCCCGACGTTCTCATCGTCGAAATCGGCGGCACAGTCGGTGATATCGAGAGCTTGCCCTTTATGGAAGCGATTCGGCAGATGGGCAACGAAGAGGGCCGCAACAACGCTCTCTTTGTTCACGTGACGCTGGTGCCATACATCGCGGCCGCCGGTGAACTGAAAACAAAGCCGACGCAGCACAGTGTGCGCGAGCTTCGCGAGATCGGTATTTCGCCCGATATCCTGCTTTGTCGATCCGACAGACCGCTGCCCGCGGATCTGCGTAGAAAAATCGGCCTGTTCTGTAATGTTCAGGAAAATGCGGTGATCTCCGCACTCGATGTGCCGTCGATCTATGAGGTCCCGCTGGCGTTTCACGAGCAGGGCCTCGATGACCTTATCGCGAGCGAGCTCCACCTCAAGGAGCAGTTTCCTACGACCGACTTGACGAAATGGCGCGAGCTTGTTTCAACAATTAAAGAGCCGACGGGCGGCTCTGTTCGGATCGCGATCGTTGGGAAGTATGTCGAGCTAGAGGACAGTTATAAATCGTTGCGCGAGGCGCTCACGCACGCCGGCGTAGCAAACAACCTTCGGGTAGGCGTCGACTGGATCGAGTCTGAAAATCTCATGAAGGACGACTACGAGAATCAGCTTCTTGATTTCGACGCGATCCTCGTCCCCGGCGGATTTGGAAAACGCGGCATTGCCGGCATGCTCAAGGCGATTAAGTATGCTCGCAAGTCGCAGACGCCGTACTTCGGGATTTGCCTTGGAATGCAGACCGCGTGCATCGAATACGCGAGGAGCGTGTGCGGGCTGCGCGATGCTGACTCGACGGAGTTTAATGAGGACACGCCGTTCCCGATCATCTTCAAATTGCGCGACCTCGTCGATGTCGAGGAACTTGGAGGTACGATGCGTTTAGGCGAATGGACCTGCGACCTTGCAGAGGGCAGCCTCGCCCGGGAAATCTACGGCGGAGCGGCCGAGATCGGCGAGCGTCACCGTCACCGTTTCGAGTTTAATCCGGAGTTTTGCGGCCTGCTTGAGAAAGAGGGGCTCGTAGTAAGCGGTGTCTCGCCTGATGGAAAATTTGTCGAGATGATCGAGTTGCCCCGCGAAACGCATCCATTCTTCGTCGCTTGCCAATTCCATCCCGAATACAAGTCAAAGCCTCTCGCGGCTCATCCGCTGTTTACGGCGTTCATCCGCGCGGCCTGGCAGAATCGCCTCCACAGCGAGAATTTAGACCACGATGTCACGAGTGATAAGCCGGTAAGCACGGAATCGGACGCACGTTTGCTTCGATAAGACGCGTCGTATCCGTCAAAGTAAGGCAAAACGAATCAACCGGACCAATAGAAAGGCGTGTTCATCACTCGCCTTTTCTTTTTGCCCCGCCTTTCGTGGATAATAGGCTTCAGATTCAATGTCCTTCGAAGTCGAAAATGTAAAGTTTGGCGGCGGCGAGCTCGCGTTTATCCTTGGGCCGTGTGTTGTCGAGTCCGCGCAGCATGCGATGTACATGGCGCAGGAGATTAAGGACATCTGTTCTCACGTCGGCGTCAAATTCATTTATAAATCCTCGTTCGACAAAGCAAACCGGAGCTCGATCGGAAGTTTTCGCGGCGATGGGATGGACGCGGGCTTATCGGTGCTCGCACAGGTAAAGGCCGAGGTTGGCGTGCCGGTCATCACGGACATCCATGAGCCCTTTCAGGCTGAGAAAGCCGGTGAGGTCGCTGATATGCTGCAGATCCCGGCGTTCCTGTGCCGACAGACCGACCTCCTGCTTGCCGCGGTCGCGACCGGAAAGGCGGTGAATGTTAAAAAAGGACAGTTTCTCTCACCGTGGGACGCAAAGAATATCGTAGAAAAACTGGAGCAGGCCGGCTGCGAAAAGATACTGCTCACGGAGCGCGGAGCCAGCTTCGGTTATAACAATCTCGTCGTGGACCTGCGTTCTTTTCCGGTGATGCGTTCATTTGGGGTGCCTGTTGTTTTTGACGTTACCCACTCGCTGCAACTCCCCGGCGGGTTAGGGAAAGCAACCGGCGGGCAGTCGGAGTACATCGAAAATTTTGCACGGGCGGGCGTAGCTTGCGGGATCGACGCCGTTTTTATGGAGGTCCATGATAACCCATCAAAAGCACCGAGCGACGGGCCCAATCAGCTTCCCCTCCAGCGGCTCGAAAAGCTGCTCGTAAAACTGAAACAGATTCACGAACTCGTAAATGAGAATTAGATCCACTAAGAAAGTATCGTTGGGACGGCGCGGCCGAGGCATGGCTCTCGCCCCCCTGGCGTTCGTACTGCTCTCGTGTGGACTCGCGACGCGTGCCGTGGCCCAGGAGGCAACAGCCGCGACTTGGCAGGTCGAGAAATATGACCTCGCGGTCACGTTGCCCTCGGGCGAGCGTGAGAGGACGATCTCGGTACTAGCGAACCTCTCGCTCAAGAATGTTTCCGGACGCGACGCCACGCAGTTAACGCTTCGTATGAGCCCGGCGGCGGAGGTTGCATCCATAAAGGTCAACGGAGCGCTCATTGAGGCCGCCCGAACTGAGCAGACCGTCACAGGCACCACGACACTTCAAAATAGGCGCGGCCGTATCCCAAACGTTGCTCCGGGCGCTTCGATCAGCGTCGCGGTCGATTACAAATTGCTCGTGAAGGACAACACGAGCCTTGCCTCTCTCTCCCCCGATGGCGTTCGGATGCTGCCGCTCGCTTTCTGGTACCCGACGCCAAATAGCTGGTTTTACGTCCGCGGCGCGGATGCGGCGCCTACTCGAATACAAGTAACCGGCGCCACAGGTTCAGCCTCAGTCTCGACTGGTACGTTAGCGGCTGGCGCCTTTGACCAGAAATTCGCAGTCCAGCCTTTCTTTGTGACAGGGAAGTGGGATGTCGTAGAACGAAGCGGCGTCTCCATCCACATGCCGAAAGGCGCCGCAGCGCAGAGAGCCGAGGAGCTCGCGGGCATTGTCGTCGGTGCGCGGACATTTGCTGCAAACTACCTCGGTGATGCGCCGGCGACGCCATTAAGGGTGGTTTCGGTCAGTCAGGGTGGCGGATTTGCGAGCGGCGGAACGATCCTGCTCGACGAGGCCGCATTTCGTCGGACAAAGCTCGATGCGACGAGCGTCATGAACCTGGCTGAGGGGGCTATCCGCAGCTGGCTCGGGGCTTCGGCTTCCGTGACCGGCGAAGGCTATGGCGTCATTCGCGAGGGGCTGACGCGGTACATCGCAACGGAGTTTTTAGAATCGAGATATGGAAAGGAAATAGCCGATGTTGAGCGCCTCAGGCAGAGAAGTTCATATTCGGGCGTTTCGAGACGCGACGGTCCGCTGATGAGGGCTTCGCCGCTCGATGATTTTTATTTCCAGGCGGTCGCGAATAAAGGCGCGATGGCATGGCGGCTGCTCGAAAAGCGAGCCGGGAAAGATGATTTTCGTCGCAGCATCAAATCGTCCGTCGTAGATCGCGACGCAAATATGATGGAGTTTCGACAGGCTTTTGCGGGCCAGCGTGAGCTTGTGGATTATCTCTTCGACCAACTGACCGAGACGAATCTGCTCATCGGCCTGCCCCAGTCGTCGTCTGGCGAAACGAGAGTTGCCTTGCGCAATACCGGTAACATAGACGCGACGGTGAACGTCAGGGCAACGATGCAGAATGGCTCCGTGATGGAATCGCCCGCGACCGTCAAGGCTCTCAGCTACGGCGAGATTTCGTTTCGCAGTCCGAGCGCAGTCACGCGTGTTGAGGTCGACACCGAGAAGCTCTATCCGCAAACCGATTATTCGGACGATATTGCACCGCGCGAGTCGACGGACAGCGATCCAGTTCTTGCTGTGAAGAAGTTATTCGATCGAAAGGATTTTGCTCCGGCCGAGAAGCTAGGAAGGACGATTCTTAGAGATCTGCCGCGACTCGACGAGGTTCGCATTCTCGTCGCTCGCGCGCAGCTTGCACAGGGTAAGACGGCGGAGGCCGACAAGGAATTCCAGGCTGTCCTTGACGAAAAGTTGCCCACGGCCCGGAGCGTCGGCTGGGCGCTCGTGGGCCGCGCGGAGGCAGCCGCAAAGGCAGGCAGCAGGGAGCAGGCAATGCGATTCGTTCGCGACGCTCTCGCGCATGACAGCGACACCGGTTCGAGCCTTGCGGCACGAAAATTGAGAGAGTCGCTCGGACTCGCCGGGATGATCGATGCCAGCATTCGCAACTTTTTTGCTGACTTCGACCGCATCGTCAAATCTAATCGGAAGGCGGAAGTCGAAAGTTTATTTTTCGCGGGGGAAGAAAATAGGTTCGTAACCGGAATCGCCGGCTCGGCCGATGACTGGAAGACGGAAGTTCGGTTCACCGATCAGATCGACAGCGACACGGCCCTGGTCGAAACGTACACAAACTTGCGGCTATTGACCAAGGAACCGGAGGCCGGACTCGTGGTGTATCGGTTGAAACGTTCCGGGTCATCGTGGAAGGTCGCGTCCGTCGATATTTTTGAAGTCAAGCGTGGCTCTTAGAATGACCATCAGCGAAAAAGCCTCGAAGGTAAGGCTCCTCTTAATGGACTGCGACGGCGTGTTAACCGATGGCCAAATGTACTTCGGCCATACCGGCGAGGAGCTAAAGTCGTTTTTTGTTCGCGATGGTCAGGGCCTTGTGATGTTCCACAAGGCAGGATTTAAGTCAGGCATCATCTCAGGAAGAAGTTCGCCGATAGTTGAAATGCGCGCCGGGCAGCTCGGCATTGAGTACATCTATCAAGGAAAGAAAAATAAGGCTGATGCGTTTCACGAGATTGCGGCGGAGTCGGGCTTTCCGGCGGAAGAAATCGCATGGATCGGTGACGACACGCCCGATATCGATGTATTTCCCCACGTAGGTTTTGCCATCGCAGTCGCCGATGCTCATGACGCCGTCAAGGCGGCGGCGCACTACGTCACGCAGCGTGACGGCGGGCGTGGCGCTGTAAGAGAAGTCATCGACATGATAATGGACAGCCAGTCCTCAAAATAAAAAACCGCGTCCAGATAAGACGCGGCCCGATTCCAAACAAACTAGTTAAATTAATTTACCGTCGCAGCAACCGATGCGGATGCAGCAGCAAAAGCGGCAGCTGCGGAGTTGATCGATTCCTTGTTGTTCTTAAAATAGTCCCTCACAAAGGCCTTGATGTTGTAATGCACCGGCCACGATGTGTAATCGTAGTTCTTCATCTCTTTGTAGACCTTATCGTAGTCCCAGCCATACTTCTGAAAACGATATATAGCACCAGTTAATCCCGTTCGGTGCTTACCCGCCTTGCAGTGAGCATAGACGACGCCCGTGTCGGGATGGTTCATAACTTTTAAAAACTCTTCGACCTGATCATCTTTGGCCCACTTCCAGCCACTCATCGGAATGTTGACGTACTTCATCCCGAGCGCCTCAACCTCACGCTTCTCGTATTCGGTAGGGTCGTTTCGTAGGTCGATCACGGTGTTCACGCCGAGATCCTTTAAGGCCTGATAGTCACCCGGCAGCGGTTGGCCGCCACGGTAATACCGATCATCCATCTGGCCAAAGTTGATGATCTTAACGGAGGCAAATTTTTCCGGATCTGGGGCGGTTTGGGCAAACGAGGCAGAAATACCGGTGATTATTAGGGCAAAGAGAACGAGGGAGCGCGCAAAACGTGGTCTCATTGAAATTTTTCTCCTATCGTGCCCAACCAAACGTTAACGTGGGAGGCCAGGCGGTTAAAGACTATTAAAAGGCGAAATTAATGCTGCAAATACCCTATTCGCAGATCAGTTGTGCTCGAACCGGTTTGAAGTATTATAACCGCATCTGGTTGCCAAGAAAATAGATGAACGAGAATCAGGACAAAAAAGCCCTTTTATCGCCCGTTTGGCTAGTGGCAATGGCCGTTTTGCTGTGGAGCACCGGCGGTCTTTTTATTAAATTGACCACACTCGACGCCTTTCAGGTGACGTTTTTCCGCTCACTTCTCGCCGGGCTGATCGTGCTGATCATAACGGGGCGATCTGGGCTGCGGATAAATGTTTTCGGCGTGGGATGCTCGGTAATATATGCCGCGCTTCTATTCCTGTTTGTGTGGGCTACAAAGCAAACCACCGCCGCGAATGCGATCTTTCTGCAATACACCGCCCCGATTTACATTCTCATCCTCGCCCCGTTCGTGATTGGGGAGAAGTTTCGCTGGCAGGATTTGCTCACCGTCGTCTTTTGCATCGCCGGTATGAGCCTATTCTTTGTTGGCGACCTCTCGGTCGGGGATTACCAGGGTAATATCGCCGCTCTGTTTTCAGGCGTGTTTCTCGGCCTTTACATAATGCTGCTCAAGCATCCGCGAGCAGCGACCGTCGAGGGCACCCAGCCGATGAATCCAGCGATCACCGTGATCTACGGTAACTTCCTGCTCGCGATCCTCACACTGCCGTCAGGAATTGCCGCGTTGCCCGTAATGACGATGAGGGATGCAGCGGCTGTCGCCTTTCTTGGAATATTCCAGATCGGGATCGCCTATATTCTCTTTATAAAAGGCGTTAGAGGCGGAACGCGGCCGCTCGACGCGAGCATTATCGGCTTTATCGAGCCCCTGCTAAATCCCGTCTGGGTTTTCCTGTTTGTAGGGGAGCGTCCGTCAAATTGGGCGCTACTGGGCGGCACAATAATCATAGCGACCGTCGTCGCCCACACGATCGTGCAATACCGACGCGACGCACTGCCAGCACAGTGATTACTGGTAGATGTCAGTCGCGTTCTTGGTCTTCGACCAGGCAATGCCTTCGATATTGTGCGGGTCGGCGGCCGAGATCCGATCACTGAGCTGATCGGTCGAGAGGCTCAGTCGCAGATTCACATAATATTGTATGCTCCCGGTGGCGTCTTTTTCGTCCGGCGGATCGATCTGCCTGATTTCGTGCTCCAGCTTATACTTCTTGAAGATCCGGCGGAGCAGTTCTTGGGTAGAATCAGTATCGCGTGTACGCACCGTAAGCTCCATCGAGCGGAATGCCTGCTCCTGCTCCTTATATTCAAGCACCCATAGCAGAGCTAGCGAGAATAGGCACAGTGCGATGCCGAGTTCCCAACGTCCGACGCCGGCGGCGAGGCCCAATGCGAGACTGATGAGCAGAACCGTAACTTCTTTCGGGTCGCGAATATTCGTTCGAAAGCGGACGAGCGACACGGCAGCGAAAATCGCGAAAGCTCTCGCGGCGTTGTCGCCCACGATCATCATCAACGCCGCCGCGACTACCGCGAGCAATATCTGAGTCTGCGAGACGTAGAGATTTCGCTGAAAAAGCGGAAAGTTTTTCCTCGGACGAAACGCCAGGATCCCTGACAAGATCACGGCAAGAAATAGCTTTAGAATGACGCCAAGCGATGTCTCGAGATATGTCTTTGACTCGGTTCGCTCTTCGGTCTCGCCTGCCCCGAGAATCGCCGAAAAGAATGGGATGTCGCCCGCCTCACCGTTTTTCGTCGCAGTCCTGGAAACTGCAGCGTTGTTGTCTGCCGCACCGAGAACATAGCCGTTCGAGCGGCTAACATAGATTGCACTGAACGTAAGAAAAGCCCCAACGGCGACGGACGCGATAATTATTCCAAGATTTCTCTTCATTTATCTCATAGCCACGACGCTATCTACGGCGCGGTCGAGCTCGGTAATTTTACGACGAACCGTGTTCGTAAAGCTATCGACGTCGGCGCGCGAGTAATTGGCGGCGCGAAACGCATCGCTAATCTGTCGATCGCTCAATCGGTTCAGAAGGCTCGACAGCCATGCGGCCTGCCGTACCGTGAACCCCTTAAATAGGCCGCGGTTTTTGCCTTTGTAGTAGATCTTGAATTCTCCGTCCTCTATGCCTTTTACGAAACGTGTATTCGCGTAATGGCGCGGGCTTCCTGTCTTTCGACCGAAACGGTAGATTGTCGGGAGATTATTATTGCCGAGCCGTCCAAAAGTCGATCCGAGGTCGCTGACGATGTAATGGTGTTCGCGGCCCACGTCTAGGACTTGATTTTGCAGGTCGAGCACGTCCCAATTCGACATGAAAACCATCATCATCCGCAATCCCGCCAGTTCATTCGTCCCGAGAAAAGGATTTTTTTTCCAGCTCCATCCGTCTAGTCTTTTAATATTGTCAGGGCGCGCTTCAAGGCGAACGTTACTGAATGTGCCTTTGCCAGGGATCGTAAGCGTGGGGACGAGATAGTTGATCTCTGTTTTGTAACCGAGGCCGTACAGCAATCGAACGGCAGCCGTCTCGGGGCGGGCTTCGCGCCCGAGTTTTGCGACCCAAATCTTTCCGGACGCATCCGCGATGCGATATTTCTTGTTGTGGCCGCCCTTCTCTTCCTTGATCAGCTTAATTGATGACAAGTCCGGCCGCATTGCATCGCCGCCCGGCTCCTTATAGAGGTCGCGGGACGAGATATTCACCGGCTCCCACATGATTGCTCTCTCGCTCTGCGCAGACAGGCCCGCAGCACAAGCCGCGAGCAGTACAGTAATCAATAAGAACCTGAATCTTAGCTTCGACATTTATGTCCTCCGTGATAGACCGGTCAATGGTGGGAAGAGTTAGGTCTGTGACGAGAATGCGAGCTGGCTATCCACCACCGGCTCACCCTCACTCCTGGAAACGCGCACATAACTGCCATCACTCTGCAGCATGCGTGCACGCACGTTATCTCGCAAATACACACTCAAGAACTGTTCACTAAAATACGTTCGTATCTTTTCATCTTTGACCGGTGCGAGCACCTCGACCCGGCGATGGAGGTTGCGCGGCATCCAATCCGAGCTGCCCGTGAAGTACTCGGGCTCACCGCCATTCTCAAAGTAATACAGTCGACTATGCTCAAGCAGGCGTCCCACAATACTTCGCACCCGAATGTTCTCTGACATTCCTGGAACGCCCGGCCGCAGGGTGCACACTCCGCGAACGATCAGGTCGATATCAACGCCGGCCCGTGATGCGTCATAGAGAGCGCCGGCCATCTGGGCGTCGGCAAGGCGATTCATCTTGGCGATAATGCGCGCTGGTCTTCCACTTTTCGCGTGTTCGATCTCACGAGCGATCAACTCGAGCATGCGCTCACGCAAATAGATCGGAGCGACGACAAGCGATTCGAAAACGGGCTGGTGATACACCGTCAGATAATTGAAGAGTTTCGTCGCATCGGCGCCGATCTCCTTTCGAGCCGTAAGCAGGCTGAGATCTGTGTAAAAAGGCGAGGTGTCGGGATTGTAGTTCCCGGTCGCGACGTGGACGTAACGCGTCAGCTTCTTGCCCTCACGCCGAACGACCAGCGTCGTCTTGCAGTGAGTTTTCAGGCCGATCAATCCGTAGACGACGTGCACTCCGGCTTCTTCGAGCTTCCTGGCCCACTCGATATTGTTCTCCTCGTCGAATCTCGCCTTGATCTCGATCAGCACAGTAACCTGTTTACCTGATTCACTCGCTTTAATTAACAGCGGCGCGATCGGGGACTTTTCACCGATGCGGTACAGGCACATCTTTATGGCAAGTACGTCCGGATCCTCGACAACCGTGCGAATAAAATCGGTGATAATCGAATACGGATTGTGAGGATGGTGCAAGAGAATATCCTGTCGACTAATCACGTCAAACACATCCTCTCCGCCTTCCAGCTCCGCCGGAATCAACTCCGGCAGGGGAACATCCTTCAATTCAGGCCGGTCCAGACCTGCTAGTTTGAAAAATGCGGTGCAGTCCAGGGGCCCGTCGATTCGATAGATGTCGTCGGCGTGGATATTCACCGACTGTGGGATGTAGGCGGCCATCTTCGTCGGCATCGAGTGTGCAACCTCGAGCCGAACGACGTCTCCGAAACGGCGTGCCTTCAGGTTTTGCTCCATTGCCTCGAGCAGGTCTTCGGTCTCGGCTTCGCGCACCTCGATGTCAGCGTCACGCGTGATACGAAATGCGTGACACGAACCGGACACGACCTCAGGCACAAGCCGCTCGATATTTGAGGAAATCAGATCTTCGACAAGCACAAAACGCGAGTCGGAATCGCCTACCGGTACGAGCCGCGCTATCGCGGGCGGAATCTTCACACGGACAAAGACCTCTTCCGGTGCCGTTTCAGTCCCGCGTTTCTTGAAGTGCGTAAGCGCCGGTTTGGCCAGCATGCCGAGGTTGATGCTGCCGCTCGAGATGTAGGGAAACGGATGAGTCGGGTCAACAGCCTGCGGCGTCAGCAGCGGGAAAATGTAGTCGTCGAAATGCGCACACATTTGCTCGCGCTCCTCGTCGCCGAGCTCAGCATACGTTTCTATAGAGATTCCTTTCGACGCGAGCGAAGGCAGGATCTGCGTCGTCAGACATTTCGTCTGCTCAGCGACCATAGCCGAAACCCTTTGGTGGATTTCAGAGAGCAGCTCGGCGGTTGTCAGATCGTCACCGGCGACCTTCGTGTCATTGACCAGTCGTTCCTTCAGACCCGAAACGCGAATCATGAAAAATTCGTCTAGGTTCGACGACAGGATGGCGATAAACTTCAGTCGCTCGAGCAGTGGCTGCGACTCGTCCTGCGCTTCCTCGAGCACTCGTTGAAAGAACTCGAGCAAGCTTAGGTCACGATTTATAAAATGGGACGACGAGAGGGCGCCTTCTTCCGAGCCATCCGCGTGGATGGTTTTTGACATCCGCTTGGCGGCCTTTGCTGTTTGTTGAGAGTTCATGTTCGCGAAGAATTCCCCGGCTCAAGAATGACGATCAGAAAGGAGTGAGTGGGGAAAGACTCGCGCACCTCGCGGGAACGTCAAGTTCGGATGAGTAAAGGCTTTAAGCCGTTGCACTATTATTGTAGAACGGGTGCGATCTAGAAGAAAGGAAAAGGTTTAGGGGACGGGGATTCGGGGAAATCGGTCCTATTCGGACTCGCTCCTACTTGCCGGCTGCCTCACGCAGGTTTTTGGCAGCTGAAGTGACAACCTCGAGCTCGAGCTCGCCCACGTTTCCATAAACCTTCTTCCCGAAGACGCCATTCCAGGGCGGGATAACGATCGATACGTTGCCGGATGCCTTAGCCTGACAAGCGAGCCGAAGAAACGGCCTTTCGACTTCAGGCTGGTTGTAACCGAAAACCTTCATCGCACGGCGTTCGCGCGCCGCAATGGGCGATAGCTTCTCGGCGCCGCCCGTGACGCCGATCCAGCACGTGCCGCATGCAGCCGACGTGCACTCGACAGGAATAGGCCCTTCCCAACAGCGCGGATCCATCTCCTGCCATTCTGCGGAGCGAACGGCCGCTGACGCCTGAGTGAGCTGCTGATCCTGGATGACCGGGAACTTGCCTGAGGAATAAAAGCTCGTGAAATAGAGCGAGAATTTCTTGTTTATCGTTTTCAAAAAGCCGAACAGTCCCTGCGAATCATCTTGTCCCCGCTCCGCGACGATCGCATCACTTGATTTCTTGAGTATGCCGTCTGGCTTCGCTGAATCGCCTGCCGTGGCACTAAAGGCGTCGGAGCCGACGTGGGAAAGGGTAGCGAGGCCGACCGCCGAGATGCCAAGGGTCAGGCTGATGTCGACTTTCTCTCGCGCCGCGACTTGGTCGGCGACGAACGTAATGAGTCGATCAAGGTCTTCGCTGTCGGCGGCGTCCACCTCAATGTCTGCGATGACTGCCTTTACAGACTTCCAAAACCGATGGCCGTACAAAAACCGGTGCGACGTGTCGATCTGATTCTTCAGCTCAAAATTCCCAATTATCGCAAGGCCCTGAATAGCTGACTCACGATTCTCCGCCGCGTCCAGATATCGCTTCAAGTCTATGGGAAAGAACCTGAACCAGATCTGCACAGCGTTGCGATCGACTTCGTGGATTCTAGGCTCGAGCGCGTCGATCGTGCCAGCCCAATGAGAGGTGTCGAAAGTAGAAATGCCGTTTTCTAGTGAATTCATATATTACGTGCCGCGTTAAAGTGTGGAATTCTAGCGAGAATCTAAGCTTTTAGCAAAAGTCGGCTTGACACAAAATGTCGGAATTCATAGTATCTAGAGTTTCGGACTTTTGCGGTCTGGGTGTTCTTGCGGGTTCGGTCCGAACTTGCGAGTCTGATATTTGAGAATCGAGACAGTAATTGTTGCGTAAAAGGCCGGAGAACTCACTCTGGCGGCGAGATTATATAGCTCCTTTTTAACAAAAGGGACCCTTCACTTTCGTGCCACGCTACAGCAAAGTCTCGATACTCATGGATGTTTAAGCCAATACGGCTTGGACAGATTCTACAAACTAAATTCTTGTCAGCGAGAGCTGCTTGAACTAACTGCCGGACACCGAAGTTCCGAGCAAGAGTCAGGTAAGACGCGAGTTTTGCTTTTAAAACGATATGCCGACGATTAATCAATTAGTTCGTAAGGGACGCAAGGCGATTAAGTACAAGACTGCGAGCCCGGCCCTTCAGTCGAATCCGCAGAAGCGCGGCGTTTGTACACGTGTTTACACCTCGACGCCCAAAAAGCCGAATTCGGCACTGCGTAAGGTTGCCCGTGTCCGCCTGACCAACCAGATTGAGGTTACGACCTATATTCCCGGAATCGGCCACAACCTTCAGGAGCACTCGATCGTGCTCATCCGCGGTGGCCGTGTAAAGGATCTTCCCGGCGTTCGCTATCACGTAATTCGCGGAACGCTGGACGCTTCGGGTGTTGCTAATCGAAATCAGGCCCGTTCCAAGTACGGTGCGAAACGTCCGAAAGGAGCTAAGTAATAAGTTATGCCGAGACGTCGAGTTGCAGGGCGAAGAGAAGTTCTTCCGGATCCGATATACAACAGCATTGCCGTTACGAAGTTTATCAACGGCTTGATGTGGCAGGGAAAGAAAGCGGTGGCGGAGCAGATTTTTTACGGCGCGATGAATAAGCTAGCCGAAAAATCGGGCGAAGAAGCTCTGAAAATGTTTAAGAAAGCGCTTGATTCGGTCGCTCCGGCGGTCGAGGTCAAATCGCGACGTATCGGTGGTGCCACATATCAGGTGCCGCTCGAGGTCACGCGGGATCGCCGCAATACGCTCGCGATTCGGTGGATCGTCACTAACGCCCGTGCTCGCTCTGAGAAAACGATGGAAGATCGGCTTGTCGGCGAACTGCTCGACTCAGCAAACGGCCGCGGCGGAGCACTGAAGAAGAGAGACGACGTTCACCGCATGGCAGAAGCGAATAAGGCATTCGCCCACTACAGATTTTAAGAATGGCTAACATTAGCTTAGACAAATTTAGAAACATCGGCATCATGGCCCATATCGACGCGGGTAAAACCACGGCGACGGAGCGCATCTTGTTCTACACCGGTGTTTCGCACAAGATCGGCGAAGTTCATGAGGGAACTGCGACGATGGACTGGATGGAGCAGGAGCAGGAACGCGGCATCACGATTACATCAGCTGCGACTACCTGTTTCTGGACGCGTAATGGTGTCGAGCATCGAATTAATATCATTGATACGCCTGGACACGTTGACTTCACGATGGAAGTTGAGCGGTCCCTTCGAGTTTTAGACGGTGCCGTTTGTGTTTTTGACGGCGTCGCCGGCGTCGAGCCGCAATCCGAGACGGTATGGCGTCAGGCCGACAAGTACGGCGTCCCGCGCATTTGCTTTATCAATAAGCTCGACCGCTCTGGTGCATCATTCGACCGTTCGTTCGATTCGATCCTGACCAGACTCGGTGCCAATGCGGTGGCTCTGCAGATTCCGATCGGTCTCGAAGAGCATTTTAAGGGCGTCATCGACTTGATCACCATGAAAGCTCTCATCTGGAATGATGAGACAAAAGGTGCCCAGTACGAAACGACTGACATCCCGGCAGATCTAGTTGATGCGGCGAAAGAAGCTCGTGAAAAATTGGTCGAGGCTGTTTCCGCGATCGACGACGATCTGATGATGAAGTTCCTCGACGGTGAGGCGATTTCTGAGGATGAGATCCGGGCAGGGCTTCGAAAGGGAACGCTGGCGATGAAGATCGTGCCGGTTGTCACTGGTTCGGCGTTTAAGAATAAGGGTGTGCAGACGCTGCTCGACGCGGTCGTCGATTTCCTTCCGTCGCCGCTCGATATCCCGGCGATTGAAGGTGAGAATCCTAAAACCGGTGAGGTCGAATCTCGGCCGCCAGACGCAAAGGCGCCGTTTTCGGGGCTCATCTTTAAGCTGATGGCTGATAAACATCTCGGTCAGCTGGCTTTTGTTCGCATATATTCAGGAACCGTTACGGCAGGTTCGTATGTGACGAACACGATCAAGAATAATAAAGAACGAGTAGGGCGTCTCATGCTGATGCATGCGAACAAGCGTGAAGATGTCGAGACGGCGTCGGCCGGTGAAATCGTGGCTATTGGCGGCATGAAGAGCATGACGACCGGCGATACTATTTCGGATGAGAGCAAGCCAATCATTCTCGAGTCGATGGAATTCCCTGATCCCGTCGTGCGGGTCGCTGTTGAGCCCAAAACCCGTCAGGACCAGGATAAGATGGGCGTCGCTCTCAATCGGCTTGCACAGGAGGATCCAAGTTTCCAGGTCAATACCGATCACGAAACTGGCCAGACGATCATCGCGGGAATGGGCGAGCTTCACCTTGAGATCATTGTCGATCGCATGAAACGCGAATTCGGCGTCGAGGCGAACGTCGGTAAACCACAGGTTGCTTATCGCGAAACGATCACCGCGAGCGCTCCTGGGAAAGAGATTTATAAGAAACAGTCGGGCGGCCGTGGCAAATTTGGCCACGTCGAGCTTGAAATCGAGCCGGCTCCGGGCGAAGGATTTGTCTTTGTCGATAAGATCAGCGGCGGTTCCATACCCAGGCAGTTTATTAAGCCGACCATGGAAGGTGTTCGCGATGCTCTGCGGCGTGGATTCCTAGCGGGCTATGAGCTCGTTGATATCAAAGTCACATTGCTCTTTGGTTCGTATCATGAAGTCGATTCGGACGAAATATCGTTTAAGCTCGCTGGCTCGTTCGCTTTCCAGGACGCTGTTAAAAAGGCAAAACCGGTGTTGCTTGAGCCGATAATGCGGATCGAAGTCGTGACGCCGGAAGAGTATATGGGCTCAGTCAACGGTGACCTTAATCGCCGCCGCGGTCAGATCGACAAGATGGAGCCGCGTCCGGGCAATGTTTCGGTTGTGACGGCATTTGTGCCGCTGAGCGAAATGTTTGGCTATACGACGGATCTTCGCTCGTCGACACAGGGCCGGGCGACGTCATCGATGCACTTCGAAAAGTATGCAGAAGCCCCGAGAAACGTCGCGGAAGAGATCATTGCAAAGGTCAAGGGAGCGAGTAACTAGTTTTTAGATTTCAAATTTGAAATTTCGTATTTCAGGCGAGGAGACAAGATGAGCAAAGAGAAATTTGATCGGAGTAAGCCGCACGTGAATATTGGGACGATTGGACACGTGGATCACGGGAAGACGACGTTGACGGCGGCGATTACGAAGGTGATGTCGAAGCACAACGCG